>BNJT01000180.1_pt1 | contig 296856 bp, 448 predicted proteins | sample 8540491 | NCBI WGS metagenome assembly BNJT01 (sample SAMD00202455, study PRJDB9452) | human saliva metagenome | host: Homo sapiens | reverse complement strand
TTCTTTATCGCTTTTCAGAAACTTGCCAGAGGACTTGTTTTGTAAAGCGAGTGCAAAGGTATAGACTTTTTACGAAACCTCCAAATGTTTTCAAGAAAAACATCAAATCCGCATTTTTCTTAATCAGTAAAAAAATAATTGAGTTTACACATTATAATATAATACATATTAATTTCTAAGAACGAACCACAGGAAAGCGTTTCAAAAGAAATATTACATCATATTATTCCGCCAACACCCTTTAAACTTCTATAAAAAGCCGATATCTTTTGGAAGACATTTTGTTTCTTCGTAAGATATTGCGGGTTGAGCGGACTCATCTTAGGAAGAATTGCATTTTAAGTCTGTACCGTTATCACTGGCAAATTCATGCTTCAATGATGCTTGTATATAACGTTTCGCAGCTTCTTCGTTTAGTTTCTCTTCGCTTATCAAATCTAGCAGCCTCCTCCTTTTTGTTTCTTTTTGTGCATACACAAAGAAGGCAGAGATGATGCCAGATTTATCTTGAATAGGCTCTAAGTTGGTTTCATGAATAAAAGTCAACGATAAGCCCCTCTTTGGCTCTATTGCCTATACTCGATCTGGATTATTCTGCGCACCTCTTTTTATGAGAGAGTCCTTATCTTTCGTTTTTCTTATTATGTTCAAATACAAGTTCAAGAATATAGTCAAGGTCTATTTCCTGCGATTTGAGCAAGTCTATCTCAAAGACAACATCATCCCAGTCTATCTTAGACTCTTCAGAAGCTTTCCTTCTTTCTCTTCTGAACCAATCACGGATATCATTGTAAGTTGAACGATAGTCTTGTGCTGCACGGTCTTGTAGGACATCTGTTTCCAACATCTCTTTCATCTCTTCATCCGTCAAGAAATGTGAGTCTCTGAAGGCTTCAAGCGCATCAGGATCAGTTCTGTCAATCTTCTGCAACTCTTTGAGATCTGTAAATTCATCATAGTTTTGCAGAATATTTTCAACCTTCAAATAATCACCAAAGATTTTAACAAAAGCTTTCTTATCTGCTTCTGTCACAATCTCGTCAGGCTGTGGGAACTTTTCTTTCAGTTCCTTTACAATGCCTATATAGCCTTTGCGTGCATCACCCGTTGCAATATCTGTGAAGCCTTTAAGATATTCCTCATAACTCTTCTCAAGCACTACATTCTTTGTATTCTTATCACCAAACAGAGTGATTGCATCTACTGTTGCCTGTTCCAAGTCACGGAATGTAACGATATTACCGAATGTCTTCGTAGCATCATAGATACGGTTGGTACGTGAGAAGGCCTGCATCAGACCGTGATAGCGGAGGTTCTTATCCACAAACAAGGTGTTAAGCGTAGGCGCATCAAACCCTGTAAGGAACATTCCCACCACAATAACGAGGTCAATGCCTTGACTCTTCACTCGCTTAGCCAAGTCACGATAATAGTTTTGGAAATCTTTACTATCTACACCAAAACTTGTTCTAAACATCGCATTATAATCTTTGATGGCTTTTGTCAGAAACTCTTTGGCACTACTGTCCATTGCTGACGGTTCAAAGTTCTCTTCTTGAATATCGCCAACAGCGTTCTGTTCCTCATTAGCAGCATAAGAAAAATATCGTGGCTATCTTCAGCTTTTTATCATGCTCCTTCTGAAGGTTATTCAACTCCTCGTAATAGAGTTTAGCCGCCTCCACGCTATTCACAGCAAACATTGCATTAAAACCTTTCTGTCCTCCTTGACTTCTATGTGTCTTTAAGCTTGAAGTTCTTCAAAATATATTGTGACACCTCCTTGATTCTGTCAGGGTGAAGCAAAGGCGTTTGTTCTCTGCTGCCGTCAGTTTAAACTCATCTGTCTCGGTCTCTAAAGCCTTGAATTGCGGACGAACATCATTATAGTCCACCTTAAACTTCCAGTACTTTCTCATCTCGAATGGCATCCGTAATAACATACGAATGAAGTTCACGCTCAAAGACACTGGCGCTGTTGTTTCCGCTCCCAAAGCATTGTCGGGGAAGATAGGCGTACCCGTAAAACCAAACTGATAATATCGCTTAAACTTCTTACGAAGATTCTTTTTGTGCTTCACCAAACTGGGAGCGATGACATTCATCAAAGATAAAGACAACCTGTTGCTCATAGACAGGCAAGGTTGCCTCTGCCTTCATCAGGTTATTCAGTTTCTGAATTGTCGTTACGATAATCTTGTTATCATCCTTGTCAATGTTTCGTTTTAATCCCGCAGTACTGTCCGAACCATTTTACGCTGTCAGGAGAGAAACGTTGATATTCTTTCATCGTTTGGTAATCCAAGTCCTTACGGTCAACCACGAAGAACACCTTATCAATAAAGTCTAACTGCGTTGCCAGTCGAGCAGCTTTAAAGCTGGTCAATGTCTTACCCGAACCTGTCGTATGCCAGATATATCCTCCTCCTTCTGGTTTACTCCATTGCTTTGCCTGATAAGAACTTTTTACTTTCCATATCAGTCGTTCTGTTGCTGCAATCTGATAGGGTCGCATGATAAGTAAAGTTTCACTGGTGTCAAACACAGAATAAGTCAGCAACACTCTGCAGCAGTGTATTCTTTTTGAAAAAAAGGTTGCCGTGAAGTCTCTTTAAGTCCTTTATCAGCGTATTATCAGACTTAGCCCAATTCATCGTAAAGTCGAAACTATTTTTGTTTCGTTTCGTAGTATTGGCAAAGTAGCGTGTGTCTGTTCCGTTAGAGATAACGAAGATTTGCAAGTACTTATACAGCGAACTCTCACTATTAAAACTTTCCTTACTATATCGATGTACTTGATTGAACGCTTCCCGAATAGCCACACCACGTTTCTTCAGTTCTACGTGTACCATTGGCAAGCCATTGACCAAGATGGTTACATCATATCGATTAACTTGTGTTCCTGTCTGTTCAAACTGATTTATTACCTGTACCTTATTGCGGGTAATATTCTGCTTGTCTACCAAATAGATGTTTTTGATATGCCCATCATCAAAGACAAAGTCATAGATATAATCGTCTTGAACCTTTCGTGTTTTGTCAACTATGTTATCGCTGGACTTATCTAAATACTCATCAGGAAACGCTTCCATTCAGCATCAGTAAAGGCAACGTTATTAAGCGTTTGTAGTTGCTTCCTAACGTTTGCCAACAATGCTTCAGGGGTAACAAGGTTAGGAAGATATTCATACCCCTGTCCCTGCAAATCCTTAATCAACTCGTGTTCGAGAGCAGCCTCACTTTGATAGCCAGCAGGCGGCTCTTTAATCAGAAAGTTCTTTGTGTAACTGTCAAGAACTATGAAGTTCTGCAGTTCTGCGATAGTGTTGTATTGGGTCATTGTTTTGATTGGTTTTTATTTTTAGAGGAGGATAGGATAGCTAGGGGAGCCTAGAATTACTAGGATTACTAGGATTACTAGGACAGCTAGGATACCTAGGACCATTAGAACAGCTAAGAAGCCCCCTACCCTTCCTTGCGTTTATCTTCCAGCAGCCTTTTCAGCCTTGCCATCTCCGCTTTCAGTGCAGCGTTCTCAGCCTTGAGGGCTTCCGTCATACGGTCTTGCTCCTTTCGATAGCCAGTGCGGGCAGCATACATACGCTCCTTAATACCTCCTTCTGTTACGAAGAGTTTCTGTAGGAAGTCAAGGTAACGGCACATCATCCTATCCGTAATATGGCACAGTGAAAGCGCAGTATTGCAAAAATTCCTCAGCCGTCCATCTGTTCACAAAGGGGCATAGTCAGCATAGCTGTTATGCACTCGGCAGAACGTCAAGAGGGCGTTGTAACGTGGATGACTGCTCTCCCAAAGCCTCAGCCCACGGGTATGGAGATAGTCCTCATAGTCTTGTCGAAGCTCCTGCAAGCTACTACGAGCTACGTTGAGCAACTTCAGTTCCATTTCCGTTGAGGTCATACCGTCTTCCTTTCCCTCCACAATGTTTTTTGTTTTCCCGAGCGTGCCGCCTGAATCATTTGGTCAACAGTGCGGTCGCCATAGGTTGGCAGGAAGCGTTTGCAAAAGACGAAGGTCATTTGGTAGAGCGCATCGGCTTTTTGATAGAAGCGCAACGTCTTCCAGTCTGTGCCGCTACGCAGCACCTGCGGTTTGTGATCTCTCCATAGGCATTATCTTTCTTTTCTTTGTTTAGTCCACGCTCTTAATGTCTGAACGAGAGTAGCTGCTCCCGATAATATTCATACTGCTTTCTCCGAAGCTCTATTTCCTTTGGTAGTCCTTCTGATATCGAGTTCACCAAGGTGTCGAACTTATCGAGGATTGAAACTATTCGTTCTTGCTCGGAGAGAGGAGGGATGGGGATTTGGATTTTTGATAAATCATTAGCCGATACATCAATAACTTTTTGTACCTTTTAGCATATTTTCTTTTTATCACTTGCAAATCTAACTGTTTGTGTGTAATAAGCAAAATATTTCCCTATTATTTTATCTGAAGGCTTGAATATACAAGCATGCCCTCCTATCACAATAGATTCTTTTTCCCATATATGCAACAGCTTTACATACATCTTCAATATTCTCACTTGTATTTGTTACTATTACATCTCCATAATCTACATGCTTTAATCTACTCGCTGTTTCAGGAGATACAAAAAGATAATGTTTTATCTATAGATGTCCCATAGTAGGTATAAATCTGACCATAATGTATACAGCCAACACCCGTCGAAGTAAAGTCTTTCTTTGGAAGACCACTTCTCTAACAAATTCACCTAAGTCGCCCAACGTCATAATAGAAACATTATTTAACCTTTGCCCCCTATTTAACATATCAAAAAGACAGCAACTGGTTGCGATAGAACTCATACTGCCGCTTGCGGCAGTCCAGCTCCGCCTCCAGCTCCGCCTCCAGCTCCGCCTCCAGCTCCGCCTCCAGCTCCGCCTCCAGCGTAGTAAACTTATCAAGAATTTCAACTATTTTACGTTGAATCTCTAATGATTTCTCTGGTTTAGAGGGACAAGGAATAGGAATAAGAAAAAGTCCTACATCTTTTGCATAAACATGAGGAACACCACTACCAGTTTTCAAACTATATATCTTTCCTTGAATGTTAAGCAAAAAATGATATACGTAGCGGGGTAAAACCAGACTCTCTTCCGTTTTAATAGAAAAAGCATCACTAACAAAAATAGGCTCGTTCCAAAACATTACAAAACCAGCATAAGCACCTGAACCTGCAACCGTAATAGTTTCACCATCACGATTAAATGTATCTATATAATACGCAGGCTGCTGTCCACCAGAAATAACGGGATATTTTCCTTCTTTTGAAGTCTTCTTGGTTATAGAAGTACCTCTCTTCAATTCCGCAACTTCCCCTAACTTCTTCCACTCCACTTCTGCCCCATCCAGCAGTCGTTCTAAAAACGGAAATATATGCTGTTCTTTATTCTTCATCTTGCTGTTTCTTTTGAGATAACCTACGCAGCATAGTAGCATTGTCGCTGCTAATTACGCTTTTTCCTGTTTGCTTCTCTAATTCCATACGAGCCACTTTCGCCACATTACCCCCCTGCTTGGCTATCGTCTTACTTTGGTTAAAAGTCGTCGGGTTATTAGCTTGCGAAATGTCCTTGGTAGAGGCTTCTGCCAGCATATTAAGTATTAACTCCGTACTGGTCATGTTGTCTCTTAAGTTTTGCTTCTTTTAAACCTTTTATATTCCTTATATTCTTTAACGGACTTTCCCGACCATGTTTTTGTTAGAATATTGGTTAAAATCGCAAACTCTTTATTATCAGTTATGCCTGTTCGTTGCCATTCATCAGTTAATTCCTTGCGTATTTCAATGCTCTTGAGTCGCTGATTAATCCAATCGTCAGAATAACCCAAATTGCGATAATCTTGCAAGGCTTGCTGTATACTTAACTCGGGGTCTTGGATTTGGTCTAACCGCTGACTTCCCACCTTTGCCAACCACTGCTTGAAAGGCTCTGCTTTTTGGACTTGGTACGGATTGAATCAAGCGGAGAAGTTGCTCTGTGTCAGCCACATCAGTCTTGTAATATTTACCGTCGGCAGACTGCATTTTCAGTTGACTACAATTTGTAGCCAACTCACTGCCTTCTTTCTTTAGCCTTGTCTTTAAGACACCCAGTACTTACGGGGGTTAGGACTATCCGTAAGAATAGCCACAACATCTACAATAGAGAAATACCACTTCTCCTGCTCTGCATCCCAATGCGAACGTACCTGTCGGTTTTCAAATAGCTGAATGTTACTCATCGCTCCAACTCCTTTATTATCTCATCAATATCCGCCCGCAAGCTATCAATCCGCTTAACGGTTTCGGCAACATCAGCATTGAGCTTTTTGATGTCGATAACCTCTCGTTTGTCTTCCGCCTCAACGTATGAACTTACAGAAAGATTATAATCATTCTCAGCAATCTTTGCATTATCTACGGACGTAGCAACATACTGCACCTCCTCTTTGTTTCCAAAGATATCAACAATACTGTCTCGATATGCTCAGGTAATAGAACATTGTTATTCGTTTCTTTCTTGAAGAAGTCTTCACCGCTGGCATCGATAAACTGAGTGGTAGCATCTGATTTATGCTTTGACAAAACAAGGATATTCACGGCTATGCTCGTACCATAAAACAGATTAGAAGGCAGAGAAATAACTGTCTCAACAAAGTTGTTGTCAACCAAATACTTCCTTATCTTCTGTTCCGCACCACCACGATAGAAGATACCGGGGAAGCAAACAATGGCAGCACGACCACGAGCAGAGAGGTAGCTAAGGACGTGAAGCACAAAAGCAAAGTCGGCTTTCGACTTAGGAGCCAACACACCAGCAGGGGCAAACGGTCGTCATTAATCAACGTTGGGTCGTCGCTACCCACCCAGTTGACAGAATAAGGAGGGTTAGACACAATGGCATCAAAAAGGCTTTTTGGTCGCCATATTGAGGATTGATAAGCGTATCGCCCAAACTAATATCAAACTTGTCATAATTGATGTTGTGCAGAAACATATTCATACGTGCCAAGTTATAGGTCGTATGATTAATTTCCTGCCCAAAGAATCCATCCTCAATGACGTGGTCTTCAAAAATGCTTTTTTTCGCCTGTAAGAGCAATGAACCAGAACCACAAGCAGGGTCGTAGATTTTTGTTGACAGAGCTTTGCCCCAACATCGCAAGGCGTGCTATGAGGTTAGACACGTTCTGAGGCGTAAAGAATTCGCCTCCAGACTTACCCGCATTGGCTGCATAATTAGAAATTAAGAACTCGTATGCATCGCCAAAAAGGTCAATCTCATTGTCCTCAAACTTACCGAAATCCAAGCTCTCTACGCCCTTGATGACCGCAGCCAAACGCCTGTTCTTCTCCTCAACCGTATTTCCCAATCGGTTGCTCGTTGTGTCGAAGTCAGCAAAGAGTCCTTTGATGTCATGCTCTGATGCATAGCCGTTAGCTGAACTCTCGATCGCACCAAAGATAGCCGCTAATTCGGTATTCAGATTAGGATCTGTATTTGCATTCTTAGCAAGGTTCACAAAGAGTTGACTGGGATAAATAAAGTAGCCCTTCGTTCTGACAGCATCGTCCTTTATCTCTGGCGTAATAACATCGTCGGAAAGGTTAGCATAGTCAACACTCTCGTCTCCCGCTTCGTTGAAGTTAGTAAAATTCTCGCTGATAAAACGATAGAAAAGCGTTCCCAAAACGAACTGCTTAAAAATCCCAACCATCCACTGCGCCACGCACCTCGTTGGCTATCTTCCAAATCGTAGCTTGTAGTTCGTCCTTTTGCTTTATAGTTGTCATAATATAGTTGTCTTAATTATATTTTTGCAAATATATTTTTTTAGCGTAAAAAAATGAAGAAAAGTATGATTTTAAAAATGATTTGTTGAACCTATTTCATATAAATGAACAACATCTGGAAGATTCACCATCAAAATGCAACTGGTCCTACAAATGTAAAAACCTCGATTCTTCCATTAATATCATATACATAAGCAAATGTATTTATATATTAAGCCAAATCGAACATTAGATTACAATATTCATAATTATTGCTTTTATGTATTGTTACCTAACTGATTTGGATTAAGGAAAGAATCGAGGTTGAAAAATATTCTATGAAACGATTTACACTTTAAGATGCTCCAACTCTAGCTCATCTCAGTCTGTAATTCCTTTGCCTTTACTCCTGCAACTTTATCAAAGTCTTTATCAGCACTTGCATAGATTATGCCACGTGACGAGTTCACCAAAAGACCACAATCCTTTTGTCATTCCATACCTACAAACCTCTTGCAGACTCACCACCTTGCGCACCAACACCTGGTACTAAAAGGAAATGTTCTGGGGCAATACGGCGAATATCCTCAAACATCTTACCTTGTGTTGCACCAACAACAAACATAAGGTTGTCTATTGTGCCCCATTCTTGTGACTTCTTCAAGACTTTCTCAAAGAGGCGTTCGCCCTGCTTATCCTCTGTCAGTTGAAAGTCATGACTCCCCTTATTACTTGTCAATGCAAGTAAGATCACCCACTTACCTTCATAATCGAGGAAAGGTTTTACGCTATCCTCTCCCATATAAGGAGCAACAGTAACAGAGTCAAGATTATATTCCTCAAAGAAGGTCTGTGCATACATTTTAGATGTATTACCAATATCACCACGTTTAGCGTCAGCAATTATAAAATGGTTGGGATAATTCTCCTTTATATATTGGATTGTTTTCTCAAACGCCAACATCCCTTTCAAGCCATAACACTCATAAAAAGCTAAATTAGGTTTATAAGCAACACAATAAGACGCAGTTGCATCAATAATTGCCTTATTGAATGCAAATATAGGGTCTTGTTCATTCTTTAGATGTACAGGTATCTTATTTATATCTGTATCCAGTCCAACACATAGAAAAGACTTCTTTGTGAAGATTTCGTTTATTAATTGTTGTCTATTCATAAAAGTTGTCGACTTAAAGAATTGTTGTTACAACTCCGTTTCTTTTAATTTCTCTGCATTTTCAGCCACCGTCAATGCGTCAATCATATCTTGAATATCACCATTCATAAATCCTTGAAGATTATGTGTTGTAAAACCAATTCGATGATCAGTAACACGTCCTTGTGGGAAATTATGGGTACGTATCTTCGCACTTCTGTCACCAGTTGACACCAACGTCTTACGACGACTTGCAATATCATCAACATACTTCTGATGTTCGTGGTCGTAAATGTAAGTATATAGACGACTCAACGCACGTTCCTTATTCTTTGGTTGGTCACGTGTCTCGGTACACTCGATAAGGATTTCTTCAACCTCGCCCGTGTTAGGATTCTTCCAAGGATAGCGAAGACGTACACCAGACTCTACCTTATTTACATTCTGTCCACCAGCACCACTTGAACGGAAAGTATCCCACTTGATATCTCCTTCATTGATATTAACCTCAAACTTATCAGCCTCTGGCAATACCGCAACTGTGGCAGCAGATGTGTGCATACGTCCCTGAGTCTCAGTAGCAGGTACACGCTGTACACGATGAACCCCCGACTCATATTTCAAAATACCATAAACATTATCACCCTCTACGGCAAAGTCAATCTCCTTAAAACCACCAGCAGTACCCTCAGACACAGCTGTTATAGAGAGTTTCCAACCCTTCTTATCGCAATAACGTTTGTACATATTAAAGAGGTCGCCTGCAAAAAGTGCAGCCTCATCACCACCAGCACCACCACGAATTTCCATCTGTACATTTTAGCATCTTCTGGATCTTTGGTACAAGCAGTAATTTAATTTCCTCTTCAAGAGCAGGCTGGAGAGCTTCGTTTTCCGACAACTCCTCGCGTGCCATCTCCTTCATCTCTGCATCACTTTCGTTAGCAATAATATCCTTTGCCTCTTTGATAGTTGTCAAACAGTTGATATAACGTCGGCGAGCATCCATAATGTCGCCAAGGTCTTTATATTCCTTTGTTAGTTTCACGTAACGTGACTGATCGGCAATAACATTTGGGTCGGTGATAAGCGTTGAAACTTCTTCGTAACGAGCCTCAAGTCCATCAAGTTTTCTGTAGTATATTGTTGTTATCTATCATAATCCTTTTATTTTAATTCGTAACTTATTGTTCATAATTTACAATCAATTTTTCTGATACATGATGAAGCATATTCTCACACTTCGAGAATAACAATGATTCTAATTGTAAATTTATAAATGTGAATTATCAATATTCAAATGTGCCGAACTCGCTCTTAATCATTAAGCTACGCTTACCTTCTTCAATGTGTCCAACGATTTGTGCATCAATATTGAACTCTTTACTGATAGCGATAACCTGTTCCGCAACTTCTGGGCGTACATAGATTTCCATGCGATGACCCATATTGAAGACTCTGATACATTTCTTTCCAGTCTGTACCGCTACATTCTTTTAATAGCACGGAAGAGAGGAGGAACAGGGAACATATTATCTTTGATGATACGACAATCCTCGTTCACAAAGTGCAGAACCTTAGTCTGTGCACCACCTGTACAATGCACCATACCATGGACCTCTGGGCGCAACTCATCTAACAATCGCTTGATGACAGGGAGCGTATGTACGAGTAGGAGAAAGCACCAACTCGCCTGCATTAATAGGGCTACCCTCAACCGCATCGGTCAAACGATACTTACCACTGTACACCAACTCTTCTGGCACTGCGTCATCATAACTCTCTGGATAATTCTCTGCAAGATATTTAGCAAACACGTCATGACGAGCAGAGGTCAGACCATTGCTACCCATTCCACCATTATAACGTGTCCTCATACGTAGCCTGACCAGTAGAAGAAAGACCTACTATCACATCGCCTGGACGAATATTTGCATTATCAATAACGTCTTCACGGCGCATACGACAGGTAACAGTAGAGTCAACAATAATAGTACGAACAAGGTCACCAACGTCAGCAGTCTCACCTCCCGTAGGATAAATTCCAATGCCCATCTTGCGCATATCAGCTAAGAGTTCATCGGTTCCATTGATAATGGCAGATATAACTTCGCCAGGTACAAGCATCTTATTTCGACCAATAGTTGAACTGACAAGGATATTATCTACCGCACCCACACAGAGCAAGTCGTCTGTATTCATTACGATAGCATCTTGGGCTATACCACGCCACACGCTGAGATCTCCAGTCTCCTTCCAATACATATAAGCCAAGGCAGACTTTTGTTCCAGCACCATCAGCGTGCATTATATTACAATAATCTGGGTCACCACCAAGAATATCAGGAATAATCTTACAGAAAGCCTGTGGGAAAAAGGCCCTTTGTCTATATTCTTTATGGCGTTGTGTACATCTTCTTTTGCTGCACTTACGCCGCGCATCATGTATCTATTATTCATAATCATAAAGGAGTTTACAACTGCAAAGATAGCTAATATTTGTTGATTATCAACCGAATTGATATATAATTTTCAACTTAAAGGAACATTTAATCTATGTGTGAAAAATAAGGCTCGTTTGCTCCCAAATAGATTATTAGAGTCTCAACATATTTTGTTTTATTATCGAACAAATAGTTGGGCTTTGCAACGCAGGCTTAGCGGGCTGCGTCAAGCAACAAACAATCTACCTTCGACCGTGATAACCCATCCCATGCTTCTCGTCATGTTTGAAGCGAGTTACAAAGTCAGGTTTGCACATCTCTATCGGGTTTTCATTTAGTTCAGGTTCTCTCATCCATTCTACAATCTTATCAACCCACACCATCGCTCCATGCGATGTTGGATGAACCCCGTCTAAACGAGATGCGACAACAGAACTACTATCAAAAGAAACGTTTCTCACCCGTACAATCACGAATTACATTAACAATTCTTCTATCTTTTACTTTATGCCAAGGCAAAGGACCTATCCAAACGTATGGTATATCACCAACACAACTTAAAATTGTCTGAATAGCCATTTCACGTCGACTATAATCCCTATAACCTAAATCATTGGTCCCTAAGCTAATAATAATATAAGTAGGACGCACTCTTTCTATCTGATATTGAAGGTCGGACGCAATTGCTCCAATCACGTGTCGTGCTACCATACCACACAATAGAGTGAAACTCAAAACCATTCTTTACGGCATAATCATTAAATCGAGCACCAAGACCATCAGCCATCGAATCACCAATAAGAAGTACGATTTGATTGCGACTATCTGCTACTTGGGACACACGAGCTGATGATACAGGCTGAAACTCTGATGTCTTCTCTTTTACCGACTTTGACATTAATTCTGATTCTATTTCTTCTGATATAACATCTGACTTTTCTGACGCTATAAATATATCTTTCTGACAGCATCGCCCAGTAGTATTCTGTGCAAGCACAATAGAAAAATGACAGAAAAAGAAAAACAATACAATTAAAAAACTTTATTATTTTCAAAATCACATCTTTTTGCGTCTATGGATTTATTATGCTTCCATATCTCAACGCTATTAATAATATTCTGCCACAAGATGTAGCAGCCTGGGCCCACTGTTGATAGTGGATTTAGATAAACATAGGCTATCCAAATAGCAAAAGCAGTATTCTTCTGACCTAACGCCTGCCCCTGCATTAACCCTATTTTGAAAAGAAATGTCCTATATATCTACCAATGACAAATTGTGTCAAGCAAAGCACCAATGCCAATATTGCTATCAACAAGAGGAAACCAGAAGAGTACTCTCAGCATGGACAATATTCTTTATAGTAGTGCCTGAGACTATAAGCAACGAACATCCCCATAAATAAAAACTAAGATTATTCATACTGATTATCCAGTGATAAAACCTACATAAAGCGTGCCAATGTTTCGTAATATATGCCAAAAGCATTAGCACAACAAGTACAAGACCAACCTTATATAATATTACCATAAAAGCACTCAAAAAAGTTATGCCTGCTCCTTTTTCTATTAAAGGGAAACAAATAGGTATCAGTAAAGCACAGAGAAAATTTGAAAGAAAGGTATAAGTAGTCATTTCTTCGATATTTCCTCCTAACTTTTGTGTCACAACGGCTGCAGCTGACGCACACGGACAAATAATGCAAACCAAAAGTGCCTCTAATAATATCAATGATTTGCCAACAACATTGGAAAGCAAGAATGACTCCTATAACTAACACTACCATCAATACTCTGAGAAAGAGCAATCCATAGATGCCAACCCACTGGTACAAGTTTACGGAAGTCTACCTTACAGAAAGTAACATATAAGACAAGGAACATAAATAATGGCAGAGCAGCATTGAAGATAGGAGCAAACAAATTTGCAGCACTATCTAAGACTGGAACAAAAAGCAAAAACCAAATACAAAAATACTACCCGTAGCGATTGAAACTGGCAATGTCCATTCCTTTTATAAATTGGATAATTCTCCTCATCTTTTCACATCATAAATCCATTTCTATGTTTTTACCAAACAAAGAACTGGCTGCAAAAGTTACTAAAAAATACTGAAACACAGTAATATAAATCAAAGAACGTAAAGATATAGGACTATTAAGCGACAATATTTAATCACAAAAATCACCAACCTCTCAGCTGGTGATTTTCCTTTTTAAGCATATATGAAGCTATTAAAACTAATTATCTTGCATACAGACCATTTACTGCATCAACACTATTCTTCGCATAATCATTCTCCTTTGCAGCACCGAAGGAAGCCTTACGTGAAGCTCGTGTAAGACTGTTAGAAGTCCTTGAACCTGCTGGTCTCTGACGAGCAAAATCAAAGCGCATAACATCTGTCGTATTTGTGCTACGCGCCGTACCACAGAACGTATCATATCCCTTCGCCTGCTCGTATCCTAAGTGGAAACTGTCATTAGAAGAATTTACATCAAGACGGAAGACTGTTCCACTCTTTGTGTACTTGATATAAACATCTCCCTTATCATTAATCTTCCAAGAAAATTCCAGCGTCTGTGTTTTACCTTGCGCATCGGTATCTATTTCAACACCATTTCCTTGAAGAGAATTAGCAGAAGACTTATACTGGAAGAACTTCATATTGGCTGTGAAACGACTACTCTTACGCAGCCCTGAGTTGTCATCCGTATACTCTACTGTCATATCACCTTCCCACTCGCCAGTCAAGGTTTTGAGCCATCTCAACAAGATGACTAATCTGTCTATCTTGACTTTGACGATAATTATTATTCCAATTATAATATCTATTATTACCAACAGCTTCCATAAAAGCATAAAACTCTCTGTTTGTTGCCTCTGGGTATCTGAAATAGAACCAATTATAAGCTTGGTAATAATTTGAGCCATTTGGATAATAAAACAAATAACTTCTTACAGCCTCATTCACCAAGTCATTATAATAGTATTCATCATCATCTAACAATTGTACATGACAACTTGTCAAGGTCAAGGGACTTGCAACTATTGCAAGTGCCAAGAATAATTTTTGCAATCCGTTTCATACCTAAATGTTATAAAATCATACTCCTTATTACTATACGACTGCAAATGTAATAAATAAATATTATTTCCCTTATCAAACAACTCTATTAAATAATAGGAAAACCCTATAAAGTTGATTTGTGCATGCTTCAAGTAGGACAAAACAATAATTAATATTGATAACAGATTAACCTAAAAATATAATGAACAATGAAGGAATAACAAATAAAATTCGTACATTTGCACGTATAAAAGAAGTAAATAATAAAAAGAGAAGATAAGAAACAGAAATGAGAACAGTTTATGAATTCTCTGTCAAAGACAGAAAAGGTAAGACATTTTCACTGAAAGAGTTTTCTAACGAAGTATTGCTGATTGTAAACACAGCTACAAAATGTGGCTTCACACCTACATACGAACAATTAGAAGCACTCTATGAGAAGTACCATGCACAAGGTTTTTTGAAGTACTCGACTTCCCTTGCAATCAGTTTGGACAACAAGCACCAGGTACAGACGAAAGCATCTCATGAGTTCTGTAAACTTACATACGGCACAAAAATTCTCACGATTTAAGAAAGTTAAGGTAAACGGAGAAGATGCAGACCCCTCTTTAAGTTCCTTAAAGAACAGAAAGGTTTTGCAGGATGGGACGAAACGCATGAACTCTACCCTATTCTCGACAAGATACTTTCAGACAACGACCCTAACTATAAGGAGAGTGCGGAGATTAAATGGAACTTCACCAAATTCCTTATTAATAAGAAAGGACAGGTTGTCGCACGTTTCGAACCCACTGAAAGTTTCGAAAACATCTCAAAAATGATTGAGGATTTATTGTAAAATAAAACATTCAAAAATCAACTAAATATAACATTCAGTTCTTCCATTAAATGCTTATATACGAAAAAGTATAGCATTTAATGGAAGTTTTATTCTTCCTTTAAATACAAATCCGCCCTTATAGTCTAAACTGCGTTTGTTTTTATTATCGAGTCTATTTGGTCATCTTTGCAGCGTAAACGTAGAGGGTGACGTTAAACAACAAAAGATAAAAATAGTGCTTTATAAATATTTTTCGTATAACCAAAATTAAAAACATAGTCTTTACGAAGCTTACTAATGCTCTTTTCAAGTCAAAGTAAGCACCATACTCATATAGATTTATAACCATCTGATTTACTGCGGTTACAAATCAGCCTTGTACATTTTGAGTAAAAACTATTTCCAACAAGACATCACCTAAACCTATCTTATTGATATGCCACCTTGGCTTCCTCCCAGAGCTCGATCCATTTCTGAGAGAGATAAGTCCTTTATTGTAATTCCCTTTTTCTTAGCTGACTCTTCAATATAATTAAACCTTCTAATAAACTTCGATTTGTATATTCAAGCGCATTATCAGGATTTATGTGATAGAGACGTGCCGCATTAATAAGCGAGAAAAAGAAGTCACCAAACTCTTCTGTTGACCGTTGCTTATCGTCCTTCATTAGCTCGTTTTTTTCAGCTCGCCTAACTCTTCATAAACCTTATCCCAAACTTGTTCTTTCTCTTCCCAATCAAAAACCGACATTTCGTGCCTTATCTTGAATGCGATAAGCCTTGATAAGACTGGGTAGAGAGTTTGGCACACCAGAGAGTACGGAAGAATTACCATCACGTTCACGTTGTTTACGCTGTTCCCAAGTTGATTCCACTTGTGAAGCAGTGTTCGGAGTAGTTAACTGTTCATTATTAATATTCAACTGCTCTTCATCCTTATAAACAACTTGTCCTGCTGAATTAACAACCATATCAGAACGTGTCACACTCCAACCCGTCCAGTCGATGAAATCATGTCTGAACATAAGTTTGTCCGATTGTGCATTACAAACATCAGCAACGTCAAAATCCTCTTTTTCCTCACCAAGCAAGGCATAGAAGACAACGTGTCCCATCACATCGCCAAGCTCTTTACAGATATTCTTTGAATCGTTGTTCATTAGCGCATCCGCTAACTCAAACGTTTCTTCAATAGTGTTAGGACGAAGACTTTCATTCGTCTGTTTTTCTGTCCCATGGGCATTCCTTCCGAAGTCGTTCTTGAATGTCTAAAAGTCGGGCAAATGCTTTCAGTTTCTCTTCCTTAGTATGCAAAGTCTTGATGCTTAAAGTTAAACATAAATGCAAAAGTACTCATCAACGTACTATTATTGATGCAAAGATACGCTTTTTAGGCGGATTTTTTGTACTTTTGCATCGTTATTTTATAGACAATAAAATTATAATATATAATAAGACAATGGAATTAGCAAGCAAGTATGACCCACAATTAGTGGAATCGAAGTGGTACCAGTATTGGCTGGACAACAAGCTTTTCAGTTCTAAGCCTGATGGCCGTGAGCCTTACACCGTGGTTATTCCACCCCCTAACGTAACGGGTGTGCTTCACATGGGCCACATGCTGAACAATACTATACAAGACATTCTGGTAAGACGTGCCCGTATGGAGGGCAAGAACGCTTGCTGGGTTCCTGGTACTGACCACGCAAGTATTGCTACCGAAGCAAAGGTGGTGAACCGACTCGCTGAACAAGGCATAAAGAAGACCGACCTTACACGTGAACAATTCCTGAATCATGCATGGGATTGGACGCACGAACATGGTGGCATTATCCTCAAACAGTTGCGTCGACTTGGTTGCTCATGCGATTGGGATCGTACTGCTTTCACGATGGATGATACACGAAGCGAAAGTGTTATTAAAGTATTCTGCGACCTTTACAAGAAGGGTTACATCTATCGTGGAGTACGTATGGTTAACTGGGACCCACAGGCTCAGACTGCGCTTTCGGATGAAGAGGTAATCTATAAGGACGAACATTCTAAGCTCTATCACCTTAAATATTATGTTGCAGAAGAAGACCAAACAAAGGTTGAGCGCAAGGATGAAGGCAACGTAATACATAAAGATGCGAAGGGTTACTATGCTGTTGTTGCAACCACTCGTCCAGAAACAATCATGGGTGACTCGGCTATGTGTATCAATCCCGAGGACGTTAAGAACACATGGTTGAAGGGTCTTCATGTTATCGTTCCATTGGTAAATCGTGTGATCCCAGTTATTGAAGACACCTATGTTGATATCCAGTTCGGTACTGGATGTTTGAAGGTAACACCTGCTCACGACGTAAACGACCACGCTCTTGGTTTGAAGCATGGCTTAGAGACAATTGATATCTTCAACGATAATGGTACCATCTCAGAAGCTGCTGGTCTTTATGTTGGTCAGGATCGTATGGATGTACGTAAGCAAATTTCAAAGGATTTGGAAGCTGCTGGCTTGATGGAGAAGGTTGAGGACTATGATAATAAGGTCGGTTACTCAGAGCGTACACACGTACCTATCGAGCCAAAACTCTCTACACAGTGGTTCTTGAAGATGCAGCACTTTGCAGACATCGCCCTTTCTCCTGTAATGGATGATGATATTGAGTTCTATCCAAAGAAATATAAGAACACTTACCGTCACTGGTTAGAGAGACATCAAGGACTGGTGTATCAGCCGTCAGTTGTGGTGGGGTCATCGTATTCCTGCTTATTACTTCAAGGACTCAGAAGGCAAGAATGCTACCGTTGTAGCTGAAACTACTGAGGAAGCATTGAAGTTGGCACAGGAAATCAACCCTTCAGTTACAGCTGCCGACCTTGAGCAGGAGAGCGATTGTATGGATACTTGGTTCTCAAGTTGGTTGTGGCCAATCTCTGTCTTCGATGGAATCAACAACCCTGACAACGAAGAAATCAACTACTACTACTCCCTACCAGCGACCTTGTTACTGGTCCAGACATTATCTTCTTCTGGGTAGCACGTATGATTATGGCAGGCTATGAGTATCGTGGCAAGTTCCCATTCAAGCATGTCTACTTCACAGGTATTGTACGTGATAAGCTCGGCCGCAAGATGAGTAAGAGTCTTGGTAATTCACCAGACCCAATCATGCTTATAGAGAAGTATGGAGCTGATGGTGTCCGTATGGGTATGATGCTCTCTGCGCCTGCTGGTAACGACATTCTCTTCGATGAGACACTCTGTGAGCAGGGACGTAACTTCAATAATAAGATTTGGAATGCATTCCGCCTCGTTCAGGGCTGGGAAACAGCTGATACTGAGCAACCATTAGCGAGCAAGATTGCTGTTGAATGGTTTGAGGCTAAGCTGAAAGAAGTAAATGCCGAGATGAACGAACAGTTCAAGAGCTATCGAATTTCTGAGGCTTTGATGACTGTTTACCGACTTTTCTGGGATGAATTCTCAAAGCTGGTACTTGGAGATGATTAAGCCAGAATATGGTAAACCAATCGACAAGCAGACATACGAAGCTACCCTCAAATTCTTCAATGCATTGCTGAAGATGCTCCATCCATTCATGCCTTTCATCACAGAAGAATTGTGGCAACACATCTACGAGCGCAAGGAGAATGAGAGTATTATGCGTGACGAGCTTAAAGCTCGATACACCAAAGCAAGGATGAGCTAAAAACTTATCGAAGCAATTGAACAGGTTAAGGCAATTGTCAGCGGCGTACGAACAGTACGTAATCAGAAAAAAATATTGCTCCAAAGGTTGAACTTGACTTAAACGTAATCGGTCAGAACAACTACGAGACTTATAATAGTGTTATCATTAAGATGGCTAATTTGAAGGCTATCGAAGTGGTAACAGAGAAGAGCAGTGACGCATCTGGCTTCATGGTTGGTACTGACAGTTTCGCTGTTCCAGTGGGCGACTTGATTGATGTTGCAGCAGAGATTGAGAAGCAGGAAAAGGAACTTAAACACCTTGAAGGCTTCCTTGCAGGTATTAAGAAGAAACTTTCAAACGAGAACTTCGTAGCAAATGCCCCCGCAGCTGTTATCGAGCGTGAGCGTAGAAGCAGAGTGACTCGGAGGAAAAGATTGCTGCTTTGAGAGACCAGCCTTGCTGAATTGAAAAAAGTAAATAAGAATTACAAGTGATAATTTAAATTGAGTAGAAAGAAAACTTTCAGTATTCTTTCTACTCTTTTTGTATATAAAAAGAGAGGCGCAAGCCTCCCTATAAAACATAAATCCCAACTCCGTTAGGAGCTGGGACTATGTTGTTTGTTTGGAATAGTTGTTTGTTTGTTTCTGCTTTAAGCCTCAGGCTTTACAGTCTTAGCAGCGTATACTTCCTCTGAAAGAACAGAAACAGTACTCTTGTTGTACTTGCCCTTGTGGAAGTAAACAACACCGTCTGCAAGTGCATACAAAGTGTCGTCCTTACCCTGTGCTACATTCTCACCAGGGAAGTGTTTGTTACCACGCTGACGAACGATGATGTTACCTGCGATAATCTTCTGACCACCCCAGATTTTAACACCTAAACGCTTTGAAGCTGATTCACGACCGTTCTTAGAACTACCTACACCTTTTTTATGTGCCATTCTTAAGTCCTCCTTTTTAAGCGTTAATTGATTTAATTTCTACCTGAGTGAAGGTGTACGATGACCGTTCTTCTTTCTGTAGTCCTTGCGACGCTTCATCTTGAAGACGATTACCTTGTCGCCCTTTACGAGAGGAGCTACTACCTCAGCTACTACCTTTGCGCCCTCAACAGTTGGTGCGCCTACTGTGACTGTTCCGTTGTTTTCAACCAACAAAACCTTGTCAAACTCAACAGTCTTGCCTTCTTCCGCATCTTTGATGTGGTTTACGAAGAGCTTCTTGCCCTCCTCAGCCTTAAACTGCTGACCGTTAATTTCTACAATTGCGTACATTATTTATATTGTAAACGGGTTTTTACCGACGGGCGGCTGAGCATCTATCCAGCACTTATTCTGAGCCCAATACGGCATAATCAGCTGCAGTTAATAAAAATAATCTTATATAACATAACAACGAACAACATTTCTCTTCTAATTAACAATAATTAGAGCATTATTATGACACCTAAGGTCTCAATCTTCTTCCCTTTCCCAAAACTCCCAACTGGCAAAGGCTTGCAAAAGAAGCATTTCAAGTCCATTCTTGATTACTGCTCCTCGCTCATGTCCCTTAGTCATAAATAAAGTTTCATCTGGATTATAAAGCAAATCATACAGTAGTTATGATTGTCCATTGCCTCATATGGTAGCGGAGGACAGGCCTCCGTGTTTGGATACATACTGCAGTGGAGTACAATTTACAATAACATTATAGTCGTGAATAATCTCTGGTGTAACCTCTTCATAGGTTAAGACGTCAGGTCGTTTAGTACGTGAAACAAACTTTGTTTCCAATCCAAGTGACTTTAATCCATAATTTACTGCCTTCGAAGCACCACCTGTACCGAGTATAAGAGCCTTCTTATGATGGCGTTCGAGCAAGGGTTCAATACTACGTGTGAAACCAATCACATCGCTATTAAAACCTTTTAATATCGTCCTGTTACCTTTATGGATAACACGGATAACATTAACGGCACCAATAGCTTTTAGCCTCCGGACTAAGACTATCAAGATAAGGAATTACCTGCTCCTTATAAGGAATGGTCACATTCAGTCCACGTAATTGAGGATTAGCATCAATTACCTCTTTGAAAATCCTCTATAGATGGAATTTTCAAAGTTGATATATTGGGCATTAATATTCTCATTTCTCGAATTTCTCGTTGAAATAGCCAATAGAGAAAGAATGCCCTAAGGGGTAAACCTATTAGTCCGTACTTGTCCATAAATTTATCTTGTTCTATAAATTATTTTAATCATCCAATACTTGAATGACGTTCTACCTAAAAGCAAACTTTCCTGTCACTGCTATCACTTCTATTGGATACTTAACTCTCTGTTTCACAGTAGTATTAAGATAAATGTTAATTATGACAGGAAAAACAAAATCAAAACTTTTATAATAAAAATTCTAATCGTCTTTTCTTACTTTTTAGGACTATTATCCATCCTTTAGATGAGGTTTATTTTTCTGCAAAATACATCGTACAGATACCGAAAGTCAATCGACGGAAAGAACTTTTTTTGTAAACCCTGCTTTCTGGAATATCTCCATCATCTTTTCGCCTTGTGGAAATGCCTCGATAGTCTTGTTAAGATATTCGTATGCGCTTTTATCCTTTGAAATAAACTTAGCGTAGTTAAGTAAAAACGTGTTAGAATAGATACGAAAAAGCTGCTTCATGGGAAATTTGACAGGTGTTGTCAGTTCAACAATGCTCAGATGTCCACCCTTCTTCAGTACACGGCAAATCTCGGTAAGTCCTTTATCGAGGTTTTGGAAATTACGAATACCGAATGCGGCTGTCACTGCATCAAATGTATCGTCAGGAAAAGAAAGGTTGAGGCAGTCTTCTTTCTGAAAAGAAATAACCTTGCTCAGTCCAGCTACTTTTACCTTTTTCACGACCGATAGCCATCATACCCTCAGAAATATCTGCACCGATAAGACGATCGGGCCTGAGATCTTTGGCTGCAAGAATAGCAAAGTCGCCAGTTCCCAGTAGCAATATCAAGCATCATCTTTGGACGGAAAGGGAGTAGCTGACGGATAGCCTTCTTGCGCCATCCCTTGTCAATATTTCCTGAAAGACGGTGGTTCAGGGTATCATAAGTTGGGGAATATTGTCAAACATCTCTTCAATGAGTTTTGCCTTTCTCGCCATCGCCATCATAGGGTTTTTATCTTTTCCTGTTCGTACATATTTTTTTATTTTTAATTCATAATTCATAACTCTAAATTCCTAATTATGTTTACTACTCTTTGATGCGTTATTGTTTATCAGCTGAATAGTCCTAATCTTAATTAAGAACTTAGAATTATGAATTTGTAATTATCAATTTACTTTCTTGAAGCCAAGTATTGCTTTTACGTTCTTCTTCGATACGTGCAGCAATGTCGCCTTCAAAAACAGCCTTATCAAACTTTTCGCCCGTGATATGCTCGTAAAAGCTCGATGTAACGGTCGCTAACACTCTCAGCATATTCGTCTGTAATCTCAGGCATTGTTTGTCCAGGTTCGTTCATGAAGTTATGTTCGATAAGCCACTGACGAAGGAACTCTTAGAAAGTTGCTTCTGTGGTTCACCCTTCTCAAGTTTCTCCTCATATCCTTCGGCATAGAAGTAGCGGCTTTGAGTCTGGTGTATGAATCTCGTCGATGAGGTAGCATTGACCATCACGCTTACCGAATTCATATTTAGTATCTACAAGGATTAAGCCCTGTTTTTGCTGCAATTTCCTGACCACGTGCAAAGAGTTTACGAGTCCAATCCTCAATAATTTTGCATAATCTTCTGCAGAAACGATACCCTGTTCAATAATTTCCTCCATAGAGATATTCATATCGTGACCCTCGTCAGCCTTAGTAGTTGGAGTAACGATTGGCTCTGGGGAAACGCCTCGTTCTCACGCATACCATCAGGGAGCTTCACACCACAAATCTCGCGACATCCGTCTTTGTAGGCACGCCATGCCGAACCAGTAAGGATAGAGCGGATAATCATCTCAACACGAAAGCCTTCACACTTCTAGACCAACAGTTACCATTGGGTCGGGAGTAGCTAACTTCCAGTTAGGACAGATGTCTGTTGTCAGGTCAAGAAACTTGGCAGCAATCTGGTTCAAAACCTGTCCTTTGAACGGTATTCCTTTTGGTAAAACAACGTCGAATGCAGAGATTCGGTCGGTAGCTACCATGACGATAAGATCGTCGTTGATGTCATACACATCACGTACTTTGCCGTGATACACACTCTTCTGTCCATCGAAATGGAATTCAGTTTTTGTTAATGCTTTCATTGTTATTATGTTTATAGAGTCCTATCTCTTGTTAGCCTTATCGTGTGCTTCGTAGGCATTCACGATCTGCGTAACCAATTTGTGTCTTACAATATCCTTCTTGTCAAGATTGATGACTGAGATACCATCTACACCGTTTAGAATGGAAAGAGCCTCCTTCAATCCACTCTTTTCAGCATGAGGAAGGTCAATCTGTGTAAGGTCGCCCGTGATAACCATCTTCGTATTCCACCCCATTCGGGTTAAGAACATACGAATCTGTGCAGGTGTAGTGTTCTGTGCTTCATCAAGGATAACAACTGCATCGCTCAGTGTGCGACCTCGCATGAATGCCAATGGAGCAATCTGAATGATATGCTTGTCCATCATATCCTTGCAGTTTGACAGCAGGAATCATATCCTCTAACGCATCGTAAAGCGGTTGCAGGTAAGGGTCAATCTTATCCTTCATGTCACCCGGAAGGAAGCCAAGTTTCTCACCAGCCTCAACAGCTGGACGTGAAAGAATGATCTTCTTAGCAGCTTTCTCTTTGAGTGCCTTTACTGCCAAGGCAATACTGAGATAGGTTTTACCTGTTCCCTGCTGGACCAACTGCAAATATCATATCGTTTTTCTCGAAGGTATCAATCAGTTGTTGCTGATGCTCCGAACGCCCTTTAATAGGTCTGCCCTGATACAGAATAAACAAGGACGTCCCTTTACCGCATCAGCTCTTAGTCTTACGACCTTTCACGATATCAAGGATGTCCTCTTCTGTAATAGTGTTATATCGTTCCACATGCTTGCGCATGGTTTCAATGTCTTCTATCTTTGCCATCTCCTCTTCATCTCCTAAGATGCGGATAACATTGTCTCTTGCAACAATCCTCAGTTTGGGAAAGAGCGATTTTATCATTTGGAGATGACTATTGCCAACCCCGTAGAAAACCACGGGGCAATATCTTCAAGAATTATATGCTTTTTCTATCAATTTACTCCTTTTTATATTTGTTCGCAAAGTTACTATAAAATAATGATACTTACAAATTATTCTTAATTCATAATTCGCAATCAGCAAAAACTTATTACCTTTCCTCTATAAAAACCGAAAAGAAATCGTTACAGAAGTAACTTAAACCAAAGGCTATGCTTATTATAGTACATAACGATACTATGCAAGTCATTTGCTGACCTGTATGAAAAATGATACTTTCCTCTTCGAGCTTAACGCTCACACTGAGTTCCATCGACAGTCATGTCGTTGGTTAATTTGTCATGACGAGGTCATATGCCATCACAAAGGTAGTAGCCTTTCCATGACTGGTATATTGCGTCATCCATTTATTACGGATGCTTCGATTATGTTGTTGAAATCCTTATAGGATACACTGTCCTTCAAGATGTTCCATGCACAAATAAGCATTTTTCCCTTGCTATTGCTACTTGAACTTTCATTCTGTTTTTCTTTCTGACTTGTGTCTGGTGGTAGGAGAATCGGCTAAAAAACAATTCTTGGTGCGACTTGCCCCCATGAGCATTGTATGATGGTTCGTCGAAGGTATCGGTTTCCATAAGTGATGCGGCGTGATTTAATAGTCTTGTTAGACTCGATCATTGCGTGGTTTCAGTCCACTCCAGGAAGCGAGATGGTTGGCTGTTTCAAAGTGACTCATGTCGGTACCGATTTCTGCAATCAATGATGTAGCGGCCCTCATCTTCACTCCTGGAATTGTCTGTAAATTGTGCAACTGTGTCGAATACTCATTTTCGCAAATGGCCAGCATCTTGTCCATACATTGCTGTTTGTGTTGCTCTGCTAAGTCTATTTCTGCCTTGAGCGCCGCATGATATCTATGTCACATTCTGTAATGCTGCCAGTAAGCGAAGCGATTATAGTTTTTCTTTCCATGGTGATTGATAATACGTCCGTGGATTTCCTCCACGAGCACATTGGGGTCAGTAACTCCTTCGCAGATTTTTATCTATCACTGCCTTGTAGCTCACACTGTCCGTGTTAGATACATAGTTGCTCAGACGGATGTTACACCGTTGAACGGCTGCATCCAACTTGGCAAGTTTGCGGATAATCTCATCATCAAGATCATAGATACGCCGGTCGTACTGACGCAACTGTTGGATGCGTTCTGGAGGAACAAAACTACCATTTACCAATTCTTTTAGCATGCACTCTGCAATCCATTGTGCATCCTTACATCACTCTTGTGACCAGGCAATTGTTTAATGAAATAAGGGTTGATGAGTTTCAACTTGAAATGTGGCTCAAGAACTCTCCAAATAGGAATCCAATACACACTTTGTGCTTTCCATACCGACTTCTAAAACGTGATGTGAGAGCATCAAATCACGCATTTCAATTAGTTCTGTTGTTAAAACACCAAATTTCTTCTCGTAAATTTCACCTGTGCTACTCAAAAATGAGGGTGTGTCAAAATTAATACATCCTCTTTTTCTTCCTTTACTTTGTTTCACATAATTCGTTATTTACTGCAGCTATGCTGCTAATTTTCATATAAAAATGATTTATTGGGCTTTAAATAACCCTCATATAAACTTGTATAGAGCACCTGACGGTGACTAAAAAGTAGCTCCATAACGGCTTTTAGTTCCTTGAGATTGGTTTTTCTACACATTTTCCCTATGTTAGAGGCAATAGCAAAGAAGGCAAAGTCCATATTGACCTTGTCTTTCCCAAAAATGCTCAAACCTCTTGTAGGCTTTTATTATATTTTGTTTGTCCAAAAACAGCTTCCAGGTTCTATGCACCTTCGTCCTCGATGCTTGATGCCTTCTTCCGAGGTCAGTAGTTCCCGTGCCTTTTGTTTATAGTTCTGTAGTTGGTGGTTTACTTCTATAATTCTGTTCCCTCTTGCCTTAAAACATGAGCCTCTCAACGGACAACCATCACAGCGTTCTGCCTGATAACGTACGCTGTAAAGTAACGAATCCATTAGAGGTTACGGGGAACGCTTCATACCTATACGCTTCATTTGCTGTCCCATAGGGCAGACGTAGAAATCCTGTTCCTTATTATAATAAAGGCTTGCGGGACTGAATGGGTTAGGTGTGTAGCGTGGACGCTGCTCTTTGTGGAAGTAGCTGTACTTCACATAGGCTTCCATATTATGTACGTCCATGAACAGATAATTCTCCTCGGAGCCATACCCAGAATCGGCTACTACTGTCTTGGCATAACGATGGTAGCGTGACTTGAAGGACTCCAGAAAAGAGGGAAGTGTGAGAGTATCGGTACGATTGGCATAGAGTGCAAAGTCGGTGATGAACTGGTTCTCCGTTGCTATCTGTAGATTATATCCAGGCTTGAGTCTGTCCGTTCCACATAGCATCCTCCTTCATGTGCATAAACGTGGCATCAGGGTCGGTCTTGCTGTAGGAGTTTTCTCTCCCATAATCCTCAAAGGTGTTGGTCATACTCCTGGAGTTTATTACGTTTCTTCTCAAGCTCTTTAAGCTGTTTTTCTTGGTTCTAACAGCTGCTTCTCTCTTTTTGTCTTAGGCTCAGGGACTGATTCCAAAGACTTGTTCAATTCCTCGGATATCTCATCGAGCAGAGCCGCAGTAAACTCGACACCTTCAGTTTTTAGCGGCATTGTCCTGTGCTATGACATCATCAACCTGAAGCAAAAGTGTGCGTATTTGTTCCTGCAACTTGGCGCGGTTCTTTTCCACGGTTCTCTTCCAAACGAAGGTATACTTGTTGGCTTTCGATTCTATCTTTGTGCCGTCAATATATTCAACGTCAAGACTTATCAAACCTTTGGCAGCAAGTACTAATACGACTTGTGTGAATATATTGTTGATTTCTTTTTCACACGATTACGAAAAACGATTGATGGTAATAAAGTCAGGCTGCTCATATCCTGCCAGATAGATGAAATGAATGTCACGCTTGAGAAGCGACTCTATGCGACGGCAGGAATAGATATTATTCATATAGGCGTAAAGAAGCACCTTGAGCATCATTTGTGGATGATAAGGCTTGCGACCACTGGGCTTATAAAGTTTGTAGACATTATCCAACATAAGATTATCCACCATAGGCGTCTAAAAAGACGAACAGGGTCATCTTCTGCGATATCCTTATCGATTCTTTGAGGAAAAAGAATCATTTTCTTGTGTATGTAAGAACGAAAGTGTACCTTTGTCATAATGAGATTTTTGTATGCCTAAAAGGTACAAAAACTTTTAGGAAATAGCAAAGCCCTGGCTTGAGAAAGTTGGGGCTTTGTAGCATAAAAAGAGGATGTGTACATTTTGACACACCCTCGCACGTCAAGGCCACATACCGTCTCTCATAAGCCTCAATATTTTGGGTTAAACATGAATTTATCACCCCAAAGATACAAAAATGTGACGTAAGAGCACGATAATAGGCGAAAGAAGGTAGTGTCCTTGACATTTTTCAATCTCGAATGCAAGTTACAAAACGGAACTGTGTGGGGAGATTTCTTTTCAGTTTTTATCTACACTGGCTTATAAATCGAGATTTTTATGTAAATTTGTATCAATGAAACAAAAAACAAAGATAACAAAAGAAGCAATTTTTATTGGGTTTCACCGCTATAACTTTTCTTTTAGCCATCATAAGATTAGTGTTCCCATCTATCGCCTTTAATAGGGCGAAAAGTGTTGATTAATGATAATTCTCTTATCACAGAAACAACTGACCTCGATTAAGATTAAAAAACACAGTCGGCTACAAGTAATGCAAAAAACTACTCTTTTCTACAAAGCAAATGGTTCGCTAAAGAAAAACAGAATTATTGGTGTAAGAGATTATGAAGAGTCTTTCCCTGACCTACAACCACAACAGATTAGAGCTGCATTGCACTATGGTGTGAAACCTGTTACTAATCGAAATGATGCGGAAAGACGTAAAAATGAGTTAGTATATATAGGCAGTAATCCATATTACAAGATGAAGAAATTAAATAATAGTGTTCCTTATCTTGTACCACGTGCTGCCATCTTACTTCAGGACATCTCACGCAACTTCATGGACAGCCTGCAAACAAAGGGAGTGCCTATCAATAAGATTTTAGTTTCAAGTGTATTGAGAACAAAGGAAGATGTCGAAAAACTTCGCCAACATAATCATAACGCAACAGAGAATAGCTGTCACTTATATGGGACAACCTTTGATATTGCCTACAACAAGTATGCTGCCATCACTCGACCTGTAACAAACGACACACTTAAATGGATCCTGAGTGAGGTGTTAAATGATCTGCGCTCACAAGGAAGATGCTTTATCAAACACGAGAAACGACAAGGTTGTTTCCATATCACTGTGAGATAACAATGCCTCAATTATGTAAATAGATCAAAAACAACAAAAACACTGAAACGACTTGCAATTAACACCCTGTTTACATTTATTCCGATATTATACAACCCGACATTAAGGCTAAACATACTTAATAATTATCAAGTATAATACTCTCAAATGATTAATAAATGCAAAAATACAAGCATTTTGTTAACTTTTACATGTTAATTGTTTAAAAACATACCTTTGCAAATGTAAACAAAGTACAGCAAAAGGAGTAAATCCACGAGCGGTACCAAGACAAACAGAGAGGAATGAAGAAAAACAATTTGGACAATAGCCATCATCATGGGACTATCCTTCCTTGGCTTACTTCTGCTTCAACTCAATTACATCGAAGAAATGGCTGAGATGAAGAAGGAACAGTTTGACGAATCCGTCAATCGTGCTCTCTATCAGGCTTCACGTAATATGGAATTGAACGAAACTCTCCGTTACTTAGAAGATGATGTAAATAAAAAGAACTTTCACAGAACAAATAACAAAATAAAGATACTTCATCAACTGCTCATCAAGTTCCAGACGCAAACCATCAAGGAGAACCATATACTTCATTTGAAGCCAAATTAATTCAAACGAAACCGTCTTTGACTCCAAAGGCTATGATACTTAGCAATGATAGTAGCACATTGTCTGCAACAAAACGTAACATGCAAGAGATTGTTCGCAATCGCTACGTTTATCAAAAGGCTATGTTAGAAGAGGTGATATACAACATCCTTTATTCTGCATCTGATAAACCCTTGCGAAATAGAATCAACTTTAAGCTACTGGATCAAGACTTAAAAGGCGGAGATGATGAATAATGGTATCAACATTCCTTATCACTTCACCGTAACAACACAGGATGGTAGAGAAATCTATAAATGTCCAGATTACATAAATGATGGCGAGGAAAACACCTACTCTCAGGTCTTATTTAGAAACGACCCCGCAAATAGAATGGGTGTTGTAAAAGTACATTTCCCAGAGATGAATAACTACATCTTCTCCAGTGTACGTTTTATGATTCCCTCCATTATCTTCACTTTTGTGTTATTACTCACATTTATCTTCACAATTGTAAACCATATTTTCGACAGAAACGTTATAGTGAGATAAAAATGACTTTATCAACAATATGACACATGAACTCAAAACACCTATCGCAAGCATCTCTTTAGCGGCTCAGATGATGAACGACAAAAACGCTCACAAAAAGCACAAAGATGATTGAACACTTGGGAGGTGTTATCAATGATGAGTCTAAACGTCTGCGTTTCCTTTGTTGAAAAAGTACTCCAAAATGAGTATGTATCGACCGCAAGAAAGCCGTGTTAAAAAGAAACATACAGACTTGAATGAAATGGTTGAAACAATTGCTCACTCATTTAGCCTGCGTGTTGAACATACAGGAGGAAAGGTTTATACAGAAATCGAAGCAATTGACTCCTTGATGTATGTTGATGAGATGCACTCCAAAATGTCATCTTCAATCTTCTGGATAATGCTGTAAAATATGCAAAAACAGATGAACCATTAGACGCCTATCTAAAAAACTTGGAACACTAAGGAGAACCTCTACCTTTCTGTTCGCGACACAGGGCAAGGTATTAAAAAGAGAACCTGAAGAAGATTTTTGACAAGTTCTATCGCGTTCACACCGGAAATCTCCACAATGTCAAAGGATTTGGATTAGGACTGGCATACGTTAAGAAAATGGTCGAACTTCACGAAGGTGAAATTAAAGTACTAAGCGAATATGGTAAAGGTACAAAAAATTGTTATAAAACTACCCGTAATACATGACGAAGAAATAGAATCAACAACAATCAATTAGGAATATAAACAACCAAAAATAAATATAAGTTATGGATGATAAATTGAAAATTCTTTTGTGTGAAGATGACGAAAAATCTTGGAACACTTTTTGAGTGAATATTTACAAGCAAAAGGTTTTTCTAGTAGACCTCTGCGCTGATGGCGAGATTGGCTACAAAGCCTTCTCTTGAAGAACAAGTATGACATCTGTGTGCTTGATGTTATGATGCCAAAGAAAGATGGCTTCACACTTTGCACAAGAAATCAGACAAGCTAATGCAGAAATTCCAATTATCTTCCTTACAGCAAAACAGCTGAAAGAAGATATCTTAGAAGGCTTTAAGATTGGTGCTGATGATTATATCACTAAACCCTTCTCTATGGAAGAACTCGTATTTCGTATTGAAGCTATTTTTGCGTCGTGTAAAAAGGAAAGAAAAACAAAAGGAGTCAACAATGTATAACATTGGACGCTTCACCTTGACACACAGAAGCAATTGCTTACCTTGGACAACAACCCAGAGAAGGCAACTAAGCTGACTACAAAAAGAAAAATGAGTTGCTTGCATTACTCTGCGCACACTCTAATGAGATTCTGCAACGTGATTATGCACTAAAAACAATCTGGATTGACGACAACTACTTTAATGCTCGTTCAATGGATGTTTATATCACTAAACTGCGTAAACATTTGAAGCGGACTCACAGATTGAAATTATCAATATCCATGGTAAAGGATATAAACTTATTGTGCCAGAGGAGCACAATTTCTGACAGAATAAAGCTAAAACATAAAAAGGAATGGTAGACTGATTATTTTCAGGCTACCATTTTTGTTATAAACTAAGTCTGTGACTCAACAGATTTGCCATCTTACTCAGTTCGAATAGTAAATTATCCTTTGTAGAAATTCTTATTCTTACTTACTTTTCTCTAATCCACTACGTTTTGTACGCTTAAATGAACGATAATCATCGAGTTCTATCTCCACGTCTGGCTCAACCAATTCACATTTCCTTGGTAATAAGAACTCATATACTTAATATTCAAACCACGCTCTATCCATTGATTTTCATAATAAGTATGAATGCCAAGTATTTCACGCGTCTTCTCATCCATATCAGACTTCGCAACACTATCCTCTCCTAACTCATTCTCATAAAAGGTCTTCTGTACGAAAAAGAACAGGTAATGTGTTCTTTTCAACCATATAGGTAGTATAAGTGAATAAGAAATTAGAATCTGTTTTTAAGATGTACTACACCACCATCAATTAAGAAACGACGATAACGAGTCATGAAGAAGGTAGAAGTCAAACGCTTATGCACATTCTTCATCTGTGGATCAGAGAAAGTAAAGCCATATCTCTTGCACTTCATCCTCACTGAAAAACGATCAATAATTTCAATGCTTGTACGAAGAAATGCTACATTATCCAATCCTTCTTCCAAAAGCCTGCTTAGCTCCTGTATAAATACGAGCACCCTTAATATCAACACCTATAAAGTTAATATCTGGATAAACACGCGCTAAGCCTACGGTGTATTCGCCCTTTCCACAACCTAACTCAAGTACTATCGGATTATTATTATGGAAATACTGTTCACGCCAATGTCCCTTCATCTCGAACGGAACTTCACTAACAACGCTATATGGATATTGAAAAACGTTCTTAAACGTTTCCATCTCTGCAAATTTCGTAACTTTCCTTTACTCATGGATGCAAAGATACAATAAAAATAAGAAATGAACCGTAAGTCGAAGTATTTAATTAAATTCTACAGACTGTATAACCATAATATTATCTCGATTACAATATTATTTTTGTATCTTTGTACTCTAAAAGAGAGTAATCATGGCAATTAAAGCTGCATTCTTCGACATAGATGGTACATTAGTGTCATTTAAGACACATCAAATACCTGCATCTACAATAAGCGCAATTGAGCAGGTAAAAAGAACAAGGAGTGAAGATTTTCATCTCTACTGCGCGTCCTGTGGCTCTCATTAACAATATTGGTTCTATCCGTCATCTGATTGATGGATATATAACCTTTAATGGCGCACGCACCTTCATTGATGAGGAAGATATCACATTGATGCCAATTCCTAAAAAGAGGTGATGGCAATGATAGAAGATGCCACCCTTCGCGATTATGCAGTCTTGCTATGTGGTCGTGACAGAGTTGCGCTCCACAACCATAAACCTATCTTTGATGAAATCTTCGTTCAGGGTTTAGGGGTAAATAATGTTGATACTCAACAGTCCATAACCCCACTGCTTGACCAACCAATTCTTCAACTCACACCATTCTTTAAGAAAGAAGATGAGGCAAAAATTATCCTTTCTATGCCACATTGTGTTTCTGCACGCTGGCATCCAGAGTTCACTGATATAACCATAAAAGGAGCTGACAAAGGAAATGCCTTGAAGCTAACTGACAAAAACACCTCAACATCAATCTGAACGAGTGTGTTGCTTTTGGAGATGGTGGGAACGACAGAACAATACTACAAACTGCGGGTATAGGAATTGCAATGGGAAATGCTAATGAAGATATAAAAAGCGACAGCAGACTATATCACAACAAGTGTAGATGAAGACGGAATACGCAATGCATTCATCCACCTTGGAATTATCAATAAATAAAATGACATGATAATAACCTTTTAATATTAATTTTTGAAGGTGATAGAATTACAGATTAGGAATTAAAATATACAATGTCAAAATAATATAAATCAATCTTCACAAGAGAAACGTACAGCCTTTGTCGTAATCTTCGCATTCTGTGTTATGCTTGCAGAGATTGTAGTGGGATTATCATCTCGCTCTATGGCACTCTTTTGCAGATGGAGTTCACATGGGTTCACACGTATTAGTCATTGGACTTAATTGGGCTGCATACATTTTTAGTACGTTATTTGAAAAGTAAAGGAATTAATAATTACAACACTGAGAAGATTTTTAAATCTTGCTGCTTTTACAAGTGGTATTTTATTAGTACTTACGGCAATCTTTATTGTTGTCGAAGCAATAGAACGCTTCTCTACTTACGGAGAGATTATTAACTACGAATTTGCCTTTAACAACAGCAGCAATAGGTTTGATAGCCAACATCATTAGTGCCTCTGTCCTTCACGGATATAATGGTACAATAGACTACAATAGCCATGCTGCCTATCTCCATATCCTTTCTGACGCCTTAACCGAGACGGGAGCAATTATTGGTATTCTATGTGCAATGTTTTGGAACATTACATGGATTGATTCTGCTGTGGCTATTGTAAGTGCCGTGGTTGTCCTTCGATGGGCTAAGAGGTTATTATGGGACACTGGACGCTCATTGACAAAAACCGAAGATATTCTACCCTCCTAAGATTTTACTTTGATAATAACATATTGGCCATTATGATTCGAGTAGATGACAACATTTGTCTAAACCATAATGGCCAATATTAGTTTATTGAAACAAAATAAGATTGTTTATTAAAGGAGAGCTACAACAGGAAATTCCATTTAACCTCTTCTATTTTTCATATCCGTAGATTCTTCATTAAAAAAGAAAATCCTTGTGGTTTATTACCTTCCACACTGATTTCAACAACCGTCATAACATTGCGCTTAACAACTAACTCCTTAATTTCTTCCTCTACCGTTCCATCATCTTTCGTCCATGTAATCTTAACATTCAAAGTTGTTTGATAATTATCCTGACACGCCTTGGCGATATTACGAAAAAGAATATACAGCAGCGTTATTATAAGCCTTACTCTTCTTAGTTAAAGAGAAACGCCAACCTACATAATTAATCACTAAACTACCCTCCTCTGGTGGTAAGACCTTGAAATTAAGTCCAAAAGATGCTTTTCTCATATCTATCGTTAAGTCCTTTGCTTTCATCGGACTAAAATCACTGAAAGTACCATAGAGCTTCGTAACACGTGGATATTCCACATCTCGTCCGTCAGTAATAGAAGTTTCACCCTTCGTTATATGAGAAAGATTTTTCATCCTTTGAGAAAACAAAACTATTCATCAGCTTTTGTTCCACTATCATTACCATGTTTAAAAGGTAACAAATACTCTCCATCCTTAGTGCGTAGCCTATCATCACCTTCCTCTACTATAAGACATTCCACTTTATAGAGATTATCCTTGTTCATCCTTATTGCTATCGTTGAGGGCTTATTAAACAAACCATAAGCATACATAGAATAACTCTCGTCATTAGGTTTTTCTCGTAAACATTAACGGCATAAAAGTTTTTGCTTACTTACTTCATGACCTGAGGTCCTACTTTAAGTCCTCACTTCTTGCCTCTAACATCTCTTCAAATGTTTCAACACGAAGTTCCTTAGGATGAATGCGAACCATCCTTATCTGATTAGACCTTTCCTTACTCGATGTTCTGACATCATCCTTACTATCCAACACAGGCTTCTCACATGATGCAAACAAAAATACACATAGGAAAAACCAACACCACATCACTTGTCTTTTTCATAACATTATTTGTTTAAGTTATTATTCATCTTCCCAAATATTTTTCTTCCTCAACGACATCAAATGAAACATCCTTCGATAATTGATGCAAGTTAGACTCTGAGTTATTATGCACTAAACCATCCTTATTAGTCAACGACTTATCCTCAGGCGAATCAACTAATAGATGGAATAAGCACGAAATCTGATATTCCCTTATAAAGGGTTTGGTGTATTTCTTCATTGGTATTTTATTGATATGAATTATTATGGCTTTATTTAAGGAAAGATATTACCTAACAAGATACTTCTTACCTTTGATAATTACGATTCCTTTTGTATTGTCTTCCTACACGCTGACCTGATATATTATAAATAGGACCATCATAAGAATCATCTCACATTGTTCAGGTCCTTGTATACCCAACGACTCGTCAAAGCCAAGAAAACTCTTTGCCATGGTAACCCTTGATGGTGAATAAGCAATATATGCCTTGTGTGGCTCATTCTCAAAAAGGTTCTCCATTGGGATTTTTTTCCAATAAAAACCTACTCCTTTACTACCCTTTGCAAATAAGTAATACACTTCTCCACCTGTTGTTTGGGTCTTTGTGTCAGAACCCTCGTAAAGCATTATTAGGATCAGGACTACCTGCCGAACTTGATTCTAAAAAAAGAAATAGTGACCTTCTTGTGCCTCTAAAACAACAGCCGTAGCCTTTGGAAGAACTTTGACCTTCTTCATACTTAAAAACTTTCAGAGAGAATATTTTTATCAATTCTATAAGTGTGCGCAATAACACCCTTAGGGATAACAAAGGACTTATCGCTATAAAAACGTTGCTCGCTCTGCTGATGAAACATTAACAGGAATTCCTATCTGTACTTGTTTCTTTATAAGAACTTTTCACTGATGAAATAGAAATATTAGCAGTTGAACGGGGCTTAAATGAAACACTTTTTCTGCGCCAGTCCATTCTTGATAATACAAATCTTTTATTTTTAATTGTTTTTACGACTATTTCGTAACTCGCCTACTTTTTGTTAAAAGTGAAAACTGCTGGTGATTATCTTCAATAATAAAAAGTTATAGAAGTAATCTTATAACTCCCTCCGTCAACCACTAAGATATCATTGCCTTCATTAAGGTGCAGCCAAATATCTTTGTCATTTTTCTTTTTACTTTTTCCTTAAAACAGGAGTAATTTCACCTCCTTCTCGATTATGAAACCGTAATGTTATTCCATTTTTCTCAATTGATGAAGGGGACTCTTTCCTTTTTGATAGTATTCTTTAAAATCAAAAAGTTACAGTTTCAGTTTCATCTGCCCAAATTGAAAGAGGCAGAAGTAATAATAGCATTAGAATGAATATCTTTTACTCATAGATATAGAAATTAAAAGGTGTATTGTTCATTGTTTCTAAATTATCAAGCCTCTATATATGAGAGTTCATGGTATTATTAAAGCATATCTCTTTCATTTTCTTTTTGAGATACATCACTACAAAGATATATAAATTATTAGAAAAAGAAATATTTTGAAAAAGAAATTTCAATAAATTTGAAAAATTATTTTTATAACAGGACGCATCTATCCAAAATGTGATACGATTACAAATATAAATCTATGCCATGAAATGCTTAAAACGTAAATAATAGTAGGATTAATAAGAAAGGGAACCAGTAGCCTCACAGCCAAGTTCCCTTCAAATTATTGAGATGATAAAAGTATTAATATCACCTTAAAAGTTTTCGTTCCATCAAGAAACACATATAAATTATTGCTGAACAATAATCTTCATACCTTCTTCCACAGCCTCCATGTTCAGTGGGATGAGAGAATGGTGACGCTCTGGTAAACTCTTAAAGAGTGCTTTTTCAATCCGTCTGTACTCACTACTGGACAAACTTTTTAAGTAAGCTCACCGAGAATCAATCATATTGAAAAACCTTAGCATTTTTCATCTCAGCAGCCTTATCCATCGCGTTAATACGAAAGACTGTTATATCCTCACGAGTCGGTGGATTAAAGACACCATAGCCGTCATAGATAAGAATGCCACCCGGTTTAACCTTTGGTTCAAATTTATCCAGTGAAGGCTGATTCAATACTATTGCTACGTCATACTTGCTAAGAATAGGAGAAGATATACGCTCATCACTTACGATAACAGTCACGTTGGCGGTACCACCACGCTGCTCTGGTCCATAAGCAGGCATCCATGTAATCTCCTTATTCTCCATTAGTCCAGAATAAGCCAGAATCTTACCCATAGAGAGTACACCCTGTCCGCCGAAGCCACTAATAATTATCTCTTTCTTCATATTACCATTATTTAAATTGAATGAAGACTATTTAAGACCAGTTGTGTCCTTCAAATCTCCCTTCTCGTATTCAGGAAACATATTCTCACGCATCCACTCGTTGGCTTTTTACAGGAGTAAGTTTCAACCACTATTACAGGTCGCAACAATCTCTACTAACGAGCTTCCCTTTCCTTGCATACTTACTTCAAACGCCTTGCGAATTGCACGCTTTGCCTTTATTAATTGAAGCAACGGTGTCAACACTCTGACGAGTTACATAGCAGGTTCCTTTCAGACGACTTGCCAACTCCGTAATGTTCAGATTATAGCCATGCAATTCTGGCTCACGACCGTATGGACAAGTTGCTGTCTTCTGACCCATAAGCGTTGTGGGAGACATCTGACCACCTGTCATACCATAAATGGCATTATTAATAAAGATAATTGCAAAGTTCTCACCACGGTTCAAAGCATGGAGTGTCTCTGCTGTACCTATACAAGCAAGGTCACCATCGCCCTGATAAGTGAATACCAAACGATCTTCCCAAAGGCGCTTAATACCCGTTGCAACAGCTGGAGCACGACCATGAGGAGCCTCCTGCCAGTCGATATCAAGATAGCGATAAGCAAATACGGCACAGCCTACAGGGCATACACCAATCGCCTTATCACTCATTCCCATATCTTCGATTACCTCTGCAACTAACTTATGTACCACACCATGTGAACAACCTGGACAATAGTGCATTGTCGTATCGTTCATCAAAGTTGGTTTCTTATACACCAAATTCTCAGGTGAAATTATATCATTTGCCATAATAGACGTCCTCCCTTCTTACTTTACTAACTTTTTCCTTGAGTGCATTGACAATCTCTCTCAGGGTCAGGGAACGATACCACCTAAGCGACCAAAGTGCTCTACTGGTAATGCTCCGTTAATAGCCAAACGTACATCCTGTACCATTTGACCAGCATTGATTTCACTTACCAATACTCCCTTCTTACCCTTGCAAAGCTCTGCAAGCTGTTTGCTTGGGAAAGGCCACAAAGTGATTGGACGGAACAAACCGACCTTCAATCCTTCCTCACGAGCTAACCTCAACAGCCTTCTCACCAATACGTGCCGCACTACCGAAACTAACGATAACATAATCAGCATCTTGCACTGCTGAGTCTCAAAGCGCACTTCATTCTCACGTATCTGACGATACTTCTCCTGTAAATGGAGGTTTCTCTCTTCCATTATCTCTGGCTTCAATTCCAAAGAAGTAATGATATTAGGGGCACGATCAGGCGTGCGACCCATAGAAGCCCAAGGACATTCCTTACGAATTTCCTCTTCCGTACGACGTGGTTTCTGTGGAGGAAGAACAACCTTCCATCATCTGACCAATCACACCATCAGAAAGAATCATTGCAGGGTTACGATACTTGAACGCTAACTCGAAAGCCAAGTCAACAAAGTCAGCCATTTCCTGAACAGAGTTTGGTGCCAATACAATTACATTGTAATCACCATTACCACCGCCACGTGTTGCCTGGAAGTAGTCACTTTGACTCGGCTGGATAGTTCCAAGTCCCGGTCCACCACGCTGAACGTTAACAAAGACACCAGGGAGTTCCGCACCAGCCATATAGCTGATACCTTCCCTGCATCAAGCTACACCTGGCGATGAGGAACTTGTCAGCACACGCTACCAGCACCAGCACCACCATAAATCCATATTAATAGAAGCTACCTCGCTCTCAGCCTGAAGAACAACCATACCCGTTGTTTCCCAAGGCTTCAATGCAGCAAGCTGTCTCAATTATTTTCACTCTGAGGAGTAATAGGGGTAACCAAAGTAGCCATCAGCACCACAGCGAATAGTGGCATAGGCGATAGCCTCGTTACCCTTCATTAGTTTTACATCTTGTTCTGCCATAATTATTCCTCCACTTTTTACGATAGACAGTAATACAGCCATCAGGACAAACCGTAGCGCATGCAGTACAACCAATGCAATCGTCTGGTCGTGCAGACTCCGCATACGGATATCCGTAGGCATTAACCTTTTTCTGAGCCAATGCAATCACATTTTTCGGACATGCAACGATACACAATTAGCATCCTTTGCATCGATCTGTGTTTACCACAATGGCACCTTTTCATCTTGCTCATAGTTTTTGTATTTTTAAGGATTATATGCGTCCTTGTTATAAAAAGTTGAGAATATTCTCCACCATTTCTTTTTGCCACTACTGTTGGAGAATTAGGGGTCCAACTCGATAGCCTCCATGTAATTGGCTAAGGCCTCTTGCCAGTTGCCTCTCTGTCGGCATTCATTACCTCGTTGGAAATATTCTTCTGCCGTCATCTACTTATAGTATTCTTTTCTTGCCTGCGGCAAGTGTATTTTCATTAACGAACAAATGGTCATTGGTCCGACTCCACCCGAACAGGTGTAATGAAAAGAGCAGAGAGGAGCTACCTCATCATACTTTTACATCACCACATAGTCTGAAACCTGTCTTACGTGTTTCATCCTCTACACGTGTCGTACCAACGTCAATAACCACTGCACCAGGCTTCACCATATCAGCTGTCACAAACTCTGGTCTGCCAATAGCTGCAATAATAATATCAGCTTCCAGACACTCTTTCTTCAAGTCTTTTGAACGAGAGTGGCACACGGTTACCGTTGAATCGCCATATTGTTTCTGCATCATCAACTGTGCCATTGGTTTTACCAACAATATTGCTTCGACCCAAGATAACACACTTTCTACCGAAGTCTCAATATGATAATGCTGCAATAAAGTAAGAATACCCAATGGTGTAGCAGAGATAAAGCAAGGAAGACCGATAGCCATACGACCCACATTGATAGGATGGAAGCCATCAACATCTTTGCGATAGTCTACAGCCATGATAATCTTCTGTTCGTCAATATGCTTTTGCAAAGGAAGCTGAACGATGAAGCCATCAACATCCTCATCCTTGTTCAGCTTATCCACACAAAGCCAAAAAGCTCATTTTCTGTTACATCAGCCTCAAAACGAATGAGTGTAGACTTGAAGCCACACTGTTCGCAAGCAATTACCTTATTCTTTACATAGGTCTCACTTCCTCCATCGTGTCCCACCAATACGGCAGCCAGATGGGGTTGCTTTCCCTCCTGCGGCAACAATAGTCTTTCACCTCTGCGGCAATCTCCTGCTTTATAGCAGTTGCGGTTGCCTTTTCCGTCTATTAACTGATATTCCATAGTAATATATTATTTGATAAATAAGTTGTTTACAACTTCGGCATTCCCCGCATTCCCCGCATACCCTTCATCTTGCTCATCATACCAGCCATCTTCGAGCCAGTAACCATCTTCATCATCTTGCGAGTCTGATCGAACTGCTTGATGAGGCGGTTCACCTCTTGAATGTTAGTACCAGAACCTTTTGCGATACGCTGACGACGAGAACTATTGAGCAACTCTGGATTTGTACGTTCCTTTAGGTGTCATACTCTGAATAATTGCCTCAATTCCCTTGAAAGCATTATCGTCGATATCAACATCACGGATAGCCTTACCTACACCTGGAATCATAGAAGCTAAATCTTTCCAGATTACCCATCTTCTTGATTTGCTGTATCTGATTATAGAAATCGTTGAAATCAAACTGGTTCTTCTGAATCTTCTTCTGCAGACGCTTTGCCTCTTCTTCATCAAACTGTTCCTGAGCACGCTCAACAAGTGAAACAACGTCACCCATACCCAAGATACGGTCTGCCATACGACCTGGATGGGAACACATCAATAGCCTCCATCTTCTCGCCCGTACCTATGAACTTGATTGGCTTTGTAACAACTGTACGGATTGACAATGCCGCACCACCACGGGTATCTCCATCAAGCTTTGTGAGAACAACACCATTGAAATCCAAACGATCATTGAACTCCTTAGCGGTGTTCACAGCATCCTGACCCGTCATTGAATCAACAACGAAGAGTGTCTCATCAGGATGAACATGATTTTTAAGACTCTCTATCTCGTTCATCATCTCCTCGTCAACTGCCAAACGACCCGCAGTATCGATGATGACTACATCATGCCCCTTTGCCTTTGCCCTCAGCAAGTGCATGGTCAGCAATTTCATTGACATTCTTGCTCTCTGGCTCACTATATACTGCTACACCTACCTGCTCGCCCACAACCTTCAATTGTTCGATAGCTGCAGGACGATAGACGTCACAAGCAACCAACAAAGGATTCTATGCTCCTTCGCTTTGAGCATATTTGCCAATTTTCCTGAGAATGTCGTCTTACTGCATCCTTGCAAACCACTCATCAAAATGATTGATGGACGACCTGATAAATTCAGACCGACAGCCTCACCACCCATCAACTCTGCCAACTCATCATGTACTATCTTTTACCATGAGTTGTCCAGGGCTTAACGGCCGTGAGTACGTTCATGCCTAATGCCTTCTGCTTTACAGTATCTGTAAACGATTTTGCAACTTTATAGTTAACATCGGCATCAAGAAGTGCCCTACGCACATCCTTTAAGGTTTCTGCAACATTTATCTCTGTAATCTTTCCTTCTCCCTTTAGAATCTTAAAAGGAACGTTCAAGACGATCGCTTAAATTTTCAAACATGCTCTTAAAATATACTTATAATAATTCTTACTTCTATCTTACAAAGATAATAAAAAACTATAATAATACCGCAAACGAATAAGGACGATTTTAATTTATTTTTAAAAAAACAACGTATATAATAATGCGCACACAAACTCACTTTGTGCAAAAACAAAACTGGTATTTTTAAAGACAAATTGAAAAGGCTTTCTCTATAAGTAACAACCCACTATAAACCTTGTACGCACCTTTACAACCCACTACTTTGACAATCTATGTTTTTGTAGATAGGCATACTTACCAGGAAAAGGGCAATCATAGTCAAAAATCCTCTACACAACTAAATACCACATATCGATTATAGACTATCAGGTTATAAGACCGATTTAACTCATACATAAGTGAATCTGTAAGCGGTTTATCATAGATCTGATAATTAAATTCCTTTATTTTCCAGTCTTCCCATAAACAATTTCTGTATAGTCACTTATTGCAACATCTCTACTGACGGACAAGCCTCGATAGCCCATCTTCTGCAAGGCTAAACGCACTGAATCAAGCCTCTCTAAACTTAACCCTATCTTTCCTAACTCCTTCTCTTGTTCCTTTTGCGACCCAATCTCAACGCCTTGAAAAATTGACTTCTTGCTTTGAAGAGACTCCCCAGTCCGTCAGTTTTCCATGCTTCGAATATTCTATAGAGAAGCCTGTACTATCTGGCAGCCAACTTCTTGTAACACGAATAAGCATCTCAATATTCTGATGATTTGCTCTAAAGTCTGCCTCCATTCTCTCAGGTGTACACTCCTTTTTGTGGAATAATCGCAAAATACTGCAATACATAATGTCTGTAAGATATTAAAGCTATGAAGTCCAAGAAAAAATATTATTCAGTATAACTACGATACCACACCGACTGAACTATAGAACAGATGTAAATAATAGCAATAGGTAATGAAAACAAACCACCCAATTCTTACAAAAAAATATCAGCAAGGAAAAAGGAGCCAGCTATATCGTCCTCTTCATAGATGACATACATGATTATTAACAACAAAATTGTTATAAAAACAAGCATCAAAAAAACGTAATAACAACCAGCAAGAGAAGTGATAATTACTTACGCAAGTCACATCCATACTACTTACATCTTGTTTTTGTTTATTCCTCTTCCCTTGATTCATCAATAGCCAAACGCCAAGAACTATTAAGAAGAGGAAAAATGTTAACAGTAAAAATAATCATATTATATGTTGATTAGACTTTTTAGAACATAATTGGACAAAAGATATAAATTTATCTCCGAAATTACAAGAGAACAAAACTAAAATATGTTCATTAATAAATAGGCTAAATCCCACCGCAGAGTCAACCAGCAAGTGCAAAATTACAAAACGTGTTTAAAGAACTCGCACTTTGGAGTAGAAAAGTTTAATTTTGGCTCTATAACGTTTTGTGTGGGTAAATAGTTTTTCCTTGCCAGCGTTCCTATGCTTAATGGCTTTATGACTGAACAGATGAAGACGAATTGATCTACAAAGTATAAAGGAGTTTGTGCTAAACAGGCTTCTACACACCTCCTGTTTATGCTTAGTATTACAAGATTCTGCTCACAATTCATCTCCTGTCATCCTTATATCATGGTGTATTTAACCCTCCGCACAACATGTGCTAAGCATCAGCACAACATGTGCAGAGCATCAGCACCACAGCAAATGATGGTAAGTATTCACGAACATTATATAAAAATAAGACCTTTAAAAACATCCTTTCCCGTTGGCTAAAAACGTTAAAGTGTAAAACGCTAAAACTAAACTGAACTGGACAAATAACTTCTTACAATGATTACAACAGACATTATTCTAATTGGGTCAAACAACCCACACGATTCGTTATAGAGCCTTAATTTTTTTCTCTTGGTCTTTCGTTCAATTTCTTTTGTATGGACATAATTCTCTTGTCCGTATAGTTATCAAACGAATCCTTTTTAGGTATATACTGCTTGGTTTCCTTGTTCATCACCTCTATGTTTCATCTAATCTGATAGACTTCGAAGGCTTTTACGAAAGACATCGTAGTATCCGTGGTGAGCAAGATGTTCCATGCGGAGTTTCTACCATACTTGATGTTAGAAGATTACAGACAGGTACATCTCCTAAGTTGCCGTTGAGCTGGATATACCGACATCTATACTTACGACAGCTCCTTCCTCGTTCGCGTTCATAGGCGGCAATGAGTTCTGCTGCATTTTTCTTCCTGACCGATACGATGTATTTCGTCTTTCCCATTTTTGCGTCCGGATATAAGTGACAAAAAGATGAAATTATCATCACTCATTCGAGTTTTAACGCTCAAAAGTTTGGATAACTCACTTATTTTTCTCTACTTTTTGCTTCCATAATAGTTTTGTTGTTTTGTCTTTAAAATCAGTCCTTTTACGATTACTAATTTACAAAGAAAAATTCGACAAACTGTTATTTTTTTATATCTATTTGTTAGGGTGGGAAACTTTTATCATTGAGGTAAAGACCAGCCAACATAGATGGAGAAGCAAAAAGTAATATGTCAAGATGGACAGGTAATAATATTGCAAAGATTTCAGGAAATGCAGAATGGTAGATGGACAGACATGCCGGACTATCAACATAACTTGATGGAAACCATAGAAACAGCAAGAGCAAAAGGAAAATTAAAAAACAAGTTACTCCAAATAAATATTGATAAATGTTCAATTAGATTACAATGCAAGTAATGAAAGATAAAAATAAATAGGGCGATAAAACATTACAATTATGGTGAAGATACTTCATCGTATGATGATCGCTTTATGCAGAGATACGAGCATTTTACAGATAAAGACACTCTTAAAAATTGGAGTCATACAATCTATGGTGTGCTATCTGGTCTTCTAACAGTACTCATATCAAAAGCAAAAACTGTTGTTCCAAGGAAGTGATGAATGTTGGGAATATTTTTGAAAAGAACAGCCATATTTTGGACTTACGGACATCTTAACGATAAATGGATTGATCGTTTTAAAAGGTGCGTATGAGTACGCTCTGTACGTAGAACGAACAGATTTAATAAGAAATCTTTTTGAGAAGTCTCTATCATATTTATTAGATGAGGGCAATCTTTCTAATAAAGATTTTATCAATCAAAAAGTTTATCCCAGCACCTTATTACTTCATTTTTTGCTTGAGAAATGGACAGGAAATAGTCAAGTTAAAGACTTGGTTTTAAAGTATGGTGACGGGTATGGTATTTATCAACCCCTCATTGATAATTGGAATGATTTTTTTCGAATATAAAGTCCGATTATTGGGATGAACTTTGTATGTACCATCTTGACGGCATAGGATTGCAACGTGGTGAAAAAAATGGGAAAAATGAAGAATTTTTTTAAGCAGTGGTTTAATTCCTATGGAACTAATAAACTTGATTAAGGTCCGAAAAAAGATAGGAATGGATATTCCCATTATAAACAATGCTTTATTCGATAGCAATATGGCTAAAACTCCCATAATACCGACTGGCTATGATGAACATAATGACATGAAGTTTACCCTTGTTGATTTGACTGTCAAAAACAAAGAGAAAATATACTTTGCAGGAAGTAGAAGAATATATGAATTTAAATTCTCCAAATGTAAAAATTATGCAGTAATGTTTAGAACCAGTTTCTTCAAGACAGAGATTACGATTATAATTAATAGGGGGTTTACAACTATTAGGCATAAAAGCACGCTGCTTCTATGCTTGTGACGGAAACGTGCTGCTGCATGAGTGGGACTATGACAGGTGGGAAAAGCCGAGAATGGAGAAAGATGAACTCAGGCGCATCCGCTATGACAGGTCAGAACCGTACACCAATCTCATTACATCGGATAGTCTAAACTTAAACGAAATTCGAAGATTGCAAGAGTAAATGTTAGAACACATATCAAATGCCAGAAAGTCTGGGTTGAACTTAAATGATTACTTTAAGGAGGGGCTTCATTTGAGAATCTCTTCTTGCAAAATAAAAACAAACAAAATGGAATATTACAATATAGATATAGATTATACACCTATCATTACGGGAAAAAAAGGGATGGGGATGTGGCTGTGACGAAAAAGAAGGAATCATTCTATAGCAAAAGAACAGGAAAAAGAGTTCAATGATTTTTTTCATAAACAACTACAAGAATAAAAGCAGAGTTATGATCACTGATTTTCAATTGTTTAATACAAAAATAGATTCATGATTACCTACTTTCCCTAAAACAAAATCTATTAAACAATTAGATTTTTATGGCTTTTTGGTCCATACGAACATGGGGTGCAGTTTTTAATAAGTCATAGAGTCTATGAGATAATTGCAAAATATAGATTGCCAATACACAATAAGATCACAGCAAAAATTGACACTTTCAATCAAAACTATTATCTAGTGGGGTTCCCCATGTTACCTGTAAGCGTATATGATTTTAATAAAAGCACCTTTTTTCGACTGCAAGAATGGACTTCAAGTCAAATTTAAAGACACCGAGGATTACGAAGCAGCCGATTATGACAGGATTACCGCGAAGCCCCAAAAGGCTATTCCTTAAAGACAAACTCGAATATGATATCATTAAAAACCACAAAAGGCATATTCTTTTTGCCTGAAATAATAAATGAGTTTCAGGAGAAAAAAATATTACAGGATATCAAATAATAGATGGTATATTAGAAAATAAAAACAAAGCTATGGAATACCACCTAAAACTATTGCAGACATTCTGATGATGCAATGATGAATATTGATTTATTTTTAAACTCTAAATAATGACAAGGTAATATATGGTACGATTAACATTTGAAGAAAGGAACCAAAATAACTATATTAAATATAGTGATGTTTCTATCGAAACCATCAATAAATATAAAGGAAAAACTTCCAGATGAGTTGTTGAACATTTGGAATATTATGGGGTATGGCATTTATGAGAATGGCTTTATACAATTAGTAAACCCGGACGATTATGATTTTGTTTTTAAGTATATCGACAAACTATTAGAGCCTTCTATAGTATTTGCAATTACAGCAATGGGTGATTTATTAATTTGGGAAGGAAATAAAAACTGGACGATTGCACCTAACGAAGGAAATAGAGTGAAAATTATAAACGTTAGAAAATGCATAAGCCATGCATTAGACTCTTTTAGAGGAGCCATTGATATTTTCTTTGATGACTTTTTCATTGCTCATAAGGACTATTTTGCTTCTAAACCCTACTTAGATATTAAAGGAAAATTTCCAAAAATTACAATATGGTCAATGCTACGGTTATGTTCCAGCATTGGTCTTAGGAGGGAAAGTTTCTAATAAGAACTTACAAGTTGTAGATGCCAAGACCTATATCGACATTATCGGACAGGCTGTAGGAAAAATCATAGATTTAGAAGAATAAGATAATTTAGGCGTAGAGGAGTATAAGATTAAAGGAGATATTGAATTGGATCTTGAAACAACAGATTTTGTAAAACGCTGTAAATGATGGAAACATGTCAAAAACAAAGGATTTAAAAGAAATGTTGGAGAGAATTGGATAGCATAGTTCCAACGATAGATAAAAATAGGATCAGGGGTTTGAAGATACTGAAAAAGCAGCTTTTTAGCCTTGTTTTTTTATACTTTAAGGAGGAGGAAGTGTTAGATCGTCTTGCTTATATTAGAAGTATAATTAGTATTGAATTAGAGCACATATTAGGAACTGAAAAATTTAATAACTTCATCGAACACGAAGCAAAATCTTGGAAACCTCCTATAATAAATCAAGGGACGAGTTACTAGCAATGCTAAGCAAATAGTATCCGACTCTACTTGATTAAAAGACTCACGGCAGGTTGCTCAAGGATGAGAAGAACTACTATCGCTACGACGGGGAAGGCAATCTTATCCTCAAGAGCACTCGCAATGTCTTGGAGCCTCCCATGTTGCCGCAACCCGAGGATTGGCTTGACAAGCTCTTCACGCGAACCACGCCCAATGACAAGGAACTGCATGCTCATTATGGCTGGCAACAGAGAGACACCGCTTACGAGTGGTACGGCAACGGCATGCTCAAGAGCGTACGCACAGCCGAAGGTGCCACCATAAGGTTTGAGTACGATGCCTTGGGCAGGCGAACCCTTAAAGAGACGCACGACACATGCCATCGCTATGCCTGGGACGGCAACGTGCTGCTGCATGAGTGGAGCTATGATAGGCGGGAAAAAGCCGAGGACACAGCAGGATGAATTGGGGCGTATCCATTATGACAGACAGGAACCGTACACTAATCTCATTACATGGGTGTATGACGGTGGAAGTTATACCCCGTTGGCAAAGCTCACCGAGGAGGACAGCTACAGTATCGTGCAGGATTATTTGGGTACACCTATTCAGGCTCTCGACAGCAAGGGTGAGGTGGTCAGGGACTCGCATACTGGACATATATGGCGATGTGCTGGAACTCAGAGGAGAAAGGTACTTTATACCTTTTAGATTCCAAGGACAGTATGAAGATGAGGAGACGGGATTGTATTACAATCGCTTCCGCTACTATGACCCAAATACAGGAAACTATATTAGTCAAGACCCGATTGGATTAGCTGGCGGGAACCCCACGATGTATGGATATGTTTTTGATAATAATATCCAATTAGATATCTTTGGTTTAAAAATGTAAAGCTAAACATCATCCAATTCCAAAATTTTTTTAGGAGGCAATAAAAAGCAGGATTTTAGTGAACTTGACGACGTTGTACACAAAGAATATCATAGTTTACTAAATAAGAAATTAAAACAAAATGGCTTGCCATTACCAGATAGAGGTCCTAAAGGAAGTGCTGCTCTTTGGGATAGATACATGGCAAGTAATCCAGGCTCTCAACGAAAAGCATTTGACGCAGTGCTAGATGCTGCTCGAGAGATTGATTTTAAGCATGGAACAGATATAACAAGTAAATTTTGGCAAAAATATCTATAAAGGAAATTTTTTAAGTACACCCATAATGGAAAAAAATATTTTATCAAATTAGCGACCCCACAAAAATGTTCCCGAAGGAAATGACAGTTGGATAGGTCAATTGAAACAAGAGAATATAATGTGCGATTGTGGAAATATCATTAAACATACAGCAATTGATGTCTTTCTAAATGAAAAAAATAAAAAGTTTTGCTCCAATTACCTACGCAAGAGGTACATTTATTGGAATGTTACATAAAGATATTGTTTCATTACTGGGCATTCAAAATATTGAGAATGTATATTTTGTAGGAAAGGTTTATGATGTAAACAAAAACTGTATCCAAAGAATACATTTCAGTTGTTCCAAAAATTTAGAATTTATATAAGGGGAGGGAAAAGAATCAACTTGTAGTATATGTGAAAAGTGCGGAGTCGTTTTTATATTTTCCTTTGCCATTAAATAGTTGGTATATTGTGGATAAATCTATCCCAAATCTCACTTTCTTTCCAAGCGCTTTAACAGGTATTATTGTGAATGACGAAATTTTAAAACAAATAAAAAAATCAGGAATTAAAAAGAATTGGATATGAAAAAAATTGCCAGTATTAAAAAGAAGCAATTGATGGTCACAATAGTTGTTTTGGGGCTTTGCCACCGAATAATGACCTTTTCGGCAAAAATCAAGAGTACTCGCAATGTCTTAGTTCCCTCAATGACAAGTAATTGCAGGCTCATTATGGCTGGCAGGAGGGAGATACCGCCTACGAGTGGTACGGCAACGGCATGCTCAGGAGCGTACGCACTCCCGAGGGTGCCACCATAAGGTTTGAGTACGATGCCTTGGGCAGGCGTATCCTTAAAGAGACGCACGACACATGCCATCGCTATGCCTGGGACGGCAACGTGCTTCTGCATGAGTGGAGCTATGACAGGCGGGAAAAGCCGAGAATGGAGAAAGATGAACTCGGTCGCATCCGCTATGACAGGCAGGAGCCGTACACCAATTTTATTACATGGGTGTATGATGGTGGTAGTTATATCCCGGTGGCAAAGCTTGCCGAGAAGGACAGCTACTAGTATCGTGCAGGATTATCTGGGCACGCCCATACAAACCCTCGACAGCAAGGATGATGTGGTGTGGGACTGTATCCTTGACATATACGGGGACGTACTGGAACTCAGAGGCGAGAGGAACTTCATACCTTTCAAGTTTCAGGGGATGTGTTATGATACGGAAACTGAACTTTGCTATGTGCGACACCGATATTATAGTTGTGATACAGGTACTTTTATATCGCAAGACCCAATAGAGGGCTACAGGAGGTATGCAACTTTACGCATACGTTCACGATACAAACAGTTGGATAGACCCATTGGGATTAGGTTCTAACTTTATTACATTTACAAATAGTAGCGGGCAAACTCATCAAGTCTGTGGATATACAAATTTGAGTCATATGAGTGATACCTGCAAATTCCAAAACGAAGTGCAATAAAAGAGTGTCTCTCCGAGAGATGCAGACGTTCTCGATGCGTAGCGAGAGGTTGTCTGCATCTCTCGAAGAGAAAAAGAAACAACCAGCATTACAAATAAAAAGGGAGATCAAAGTCCCCCAAAGATTAACTAACTTTGTATTGCAAATGTATCATCAATTAATCTCGGAGCAAAAGGGTAGCAAATTTTTGCCTTACTCCAAAAAAAACAGCGAGAAAAGAAATTGCCGACATCGTCGGTATTAGTCCGCAGAGTCAACCAGCAAGTGCAAAATTACAAAAAACGTGTTTAAAGAACTCGCACTTTGGAGTAGAAAAGTTTAATTTTTCCCTTTGGTCTTTCGTTCAATTTCTTTTGTATGGACATAATTCTCTTGTCCGTATAGTTATCAAACGAATCCTTTTTAGGTATATACTGCCTGATTAATTTGTTTGTATTCTCAACAGCTCCCTTTTGCCATGAACAATATGGGTCAGCGAAGTAGCAGGCACGCCTAAGTATTTGGTGATGTCCTTATGTGCCGCAAATTCAGGTCCGTTATCTGTTGTAATTGTCTTCAGGCTGTTCTTGTATGGTAGCAGTAGTTTCCTAACCACCTTTGCCAGAGGCGTTGACTGTTTTCCAAATGGCAGTTTCTGCATAAACAACATATTGGTAGATTTCTCCACTATTGTGAGTATGGCGTGATGGGCAGGGGTCGACGATTAAGTCCATCTCAAAAATCTCCAAATCTCTTCCGTCAACTTCCTTACTTCTTTCATGGATACTCACTCTGTCCTTTATTGGAAGATGTCCGCCTTTGGGACGATGCCTGTATTTCATCTTATGTCTTGTGTGCTCTGCAAGCTTCCCTGTTGTGTCATTGTGGATGATGTTATAGATGGACTGGTGGGACACCTCTATGCCCTCATTAATGCGCAGATACCCTGATATTTGTCTTGGAGACCACTGGTCGTTGGTAATATATTCTTTAATTCTCCAGACTAATTCGTCGGAGAGTTTGGCGTTAATTACCGTGTTCTTTCTGCGCTGCATAGCCATATCATGCGCCTTCGTCCAGATATACTTTCCAGAAGGCGTGCTGTTGCGTTTGATTTCACGTGAGAGTGTTGACTGACTAATACCGACGATGTCGGCAATTTCTTTTCTCGCTGTTTTCTTTTGGAGTAAGGCAAAAATTTGCGACCTTTGCTCCGAGATTAATTGATGATACATTGACAATACAAAGTTAGTTAATCTTTGGGAGACTTCGGTCTTTTTATTTGTATTGCTGGTTGTTTCTTTTGCCTCTCCGAGAGATGCAGACAACCTCTCGCTACGCATCGAGAACGTCTGCATCTCTCGGAGAGGGACACTCTTTTATTGCACTTCGTTTTGGAACTTGCAGTCAGTCAACACTCTCACGTGAAATCAAACGCAACAGCACCACTAAATACTTAGGCGTGCCCGTATACTTCGCTGACCCATATTGTTCATGGCAAAAGGGAGCTGTTGAGAATACAAACAAATTAATCAGGCAGTATATACCTAAAAAGGATTCGTTTGATAACTATACGGACAAGAGAATTATGTACATACAAAAGAAATTGAACGAAAGACCAAGAGAAAAAAATTAAACTTTTCTACCCCAAAGTGCGAGTTCTTTAAACACGTTTTGTAATTTTGCACTTGCTGGTTGACTCTGCGGAAGCGGAATTAAAGGCGAGAGGCAAAAATAGGTTGTCATTAATTTTGAATATACGGATATGAAACAAGAGGTCATAAAACAAATTGGATGTTTTTATCAGAAAGATCCCACTATGTTAGGAAAAGCGGCTACTAATGAACAAATCGCAAATGCAGAAAAAGAACTTAATATTATAATGGACAAAGATTATAAAGAGTTTATTCAAAACTTTGGAGTGCTTATGCTGGATTAGCGATTCATGCTTTTATAAATGGAACATCAATAGGAAATGAAACAATAATTGATTTAACAAATAGCGCTCGTAACCTTTTTAATGACGCTAATCTTTTCCCTGAAATTAATAGAAGTCTTGTAATTGCTGATGATGGCTCGGGCAATCCTATCGCTATTATGCCTAATGGCGAAGTGGTGCTATTTGACTACGATACAGAAGAAAAAGCAGGTGCTTTCAAATTCCTTTGAAGAATTTATTGAAGAGAATTTTGTGGAATGGTAATCTTTATCCCAATCTAAAAATAAAAACAGCCCGCTCAATCGAGGCGTTTTTTTCTGCTTTTCTTTTTCTCCGCCTTTGGCGGAATATTAGCGGGTGTTTTGTGGCTTTGCTACAGAAAAATGACTTTTTCGGCAAAAGTAGTTTCGGCGTATGGATCAAATTGCAGGCTGATTATCAACATTTTTGCAGTGAAACAACAAAAACAGATTTTCTTTGGTGTTCATAATAAAAATGATTATATTTGCCAGCACCCTAATGGCTTGAATAATCGAATGTATAGAAAATATTAAATCATACAAATTATGGGACTATATTAATACGGTGTAGATGGCAATGAAGTAAAAGTAGATGCCAATGAGTCTATTGCTGAGATTCCTTAAAATCGAACATTGTTTGTTTAGAAACTTTCGGATGAAGCTCCGGTAAATCCAGAAGCTATCTATGGTTTAGAGACAGTCGAGGATGTCTTCGAGCGTTTTAATCCGACAGTTCAACTAGAACATCAAGATCAGGAAGGAACGCCTGTCGTAGAAACCATGAGTTTTCATAATCTTGGCGATTTTGGTGCCAAGAGCCTTAAAGAAAACAGCAATTTCCGACAAATTTGAAGGTAGAATTAAAGCATATGCCAAGTGAAGTGATAATGAAGCTATCAAAAATAGGTTTTAGATGATATGATAGATATGGAGGAACTCCTTCTTTCTTAACGGCTCAAGCTATCTTAGATGAAATCTATAAATCTTATCAGAACAACAAACTTGTAAATATCAAGAAATGTCCAAATCATTGACACCATTTTTAATTATATTTGTTTTTGGTTTTTGGATGTGCAAGAAATAATATGCCGTCAGATTATCAAATGTTAGAGAATTTCAATCTCAATGAGTCTGAATTTGAGAGATTGAGAAACATTTCTGTTAAGTACGATAAATTTTATTACCCCCTATGATGAAAACAGATAGTACAGCCTATATCATCTCATATAAAGACAAAAAGGAATTGGATCTTTAGTCAAGAAACTAGATATTATGAGTATACAGTATGATGGGATATCGGAAGTTTACTTGCTCTTTCATACATGGGGAATTTCTGTCAGCGGAGGGTACAAGGAATATATCTATGCTCCCAATCTTGAAGATAAGATAGAGAATTACAATAAAGAGGTTGCCTTGGATCCCACTACTGAAATGTATATCGTAGAAAAGAATTACGGAGGAAGATTTGGATCAAGTTTCTCAAAAGATATTCTGTAAGTATAGAGTTATATCGTCCTATAAAAAAATGGTTGGTATATACATCTCAGTCGAGAGAATTGATTCTTGAGATATATGCTATTCTTTTATGAGGTAACTTAAAGATGGATTTGTCTTGATGCGCTCTATTTCTAATTCTATCAATGAAAGAACCTCTTGTTTCACCCGCTTATAGTTGGCTTCGATAGTCTCTTTGAGATTGTCGGAGCCATCTTCGTTTGTGAACTCCGCATGATGGGAATGGGCTGATAGGCTTTCATTTCTGCAGAGACTTTGGCGATGTTTACAACTATCTCTGCGTGGAAGATTTTCTGCTCGATACGCTCGTCGAAAGTTGTCGGAGACAGCTCCGACAAACATGCCTTGTGTGAGGTTGGAGATTTTGGAAGCAGGGATAAGGCTATCGAGTTGTGTGGAGATGGAGGTAGACTTGTCGTTACGGTTGATGGTCATCGACTGTCGCTGTTGGAGGACTTTTCCGAAGCGTTCGGAGAGGGTCTTGGCTGTTTCACCCACGACTGACCACTAAAGACATTTCCCACGGTGTTTTGGATAACCTTACTTTCCTTGTCGCCATAGTCACGCGTGAGTTGCGAGAAGTCTTGAAAGCCCAGACAGACTGCCACCTTGTTGGAGCGAGCTGTGGCAATGAGGTTGTCCAATCCACGGAAGTAGATGGTCGGTAGCTCGTCTATGATGACGGAGGATTTGAGTTGTTTTTTCTTGTTGATGAGTTTTACGATGTGCGAATTGTAGAGTCCAAGTGCTGCCGAATAGATGTTTTGGCGGTCAGGATTATTGTCTACTACCAAGACTTTTTGGACTCACGTGGATTATTGATGTCGAGAGAAAAAGTCATCTCCTGTCATCACCCAATAAAGGGCGGGCGAAATCATACGTGAGAGTGGTATCTTTGCCGAAGCAATCTGTCCCTGCAACTGATCTTGCGCACCACCCTCCCAAGTATCCATAAAGGGAGAAAGGTGGTTCGCCAATTCATCATGGCAGTGAGGATGGGGAAGATTTGCGCATAGGGACGATTGAGGAATTCAATGGCGTGTGGAAAGGTGCAATACTTGCCATCCTCGTAGATTTTGAGAAACCAAATATGGCTGCGAGTAAGATGATAGGCGACACCACAAAGAAATCTCCTTGTTTTTGAATCCACGAGCGGTTGAGATTGAGCATAATCGTGTAAAGCACTTTCGTAGACATCCGAGATGTCCGTCATAAAAATAGGGGTTGATGGGATTGCAGCGGTGCGATTTTTCGAGGGGCATCAAAGTTGATAACGAAGATGAGTTCTGCAGCATTTTTCTTCCTGCCCGATACGGTGTATTTCGTCTTTCCCATTTTTGCATCCGGGTATAAGTGACAAAAAGATGAAATAATCATCACTCATTCGAGTTTTAACACTCAAAAGTTTGGATAACTCACTTATTTTCTCTATTTTTTTGCTTCCATAACAGTTTTTGTTGTTTTGTCTTTTGACAATCAGTTTTTGCGATTACTAATTTACAAAGAAAATTCGACAAACTGTTATTTTTATATCTATTTGTTAGGGTGGGAAACTTTAGTAAATCACATTAAAAATAATCAATATGGATAAGGGTGTAAAAAATACGGAAAAATCTATGAAATCTCGCTCCCAAATGGGGAAATTTACTTACATATGTAGGGTGAGGCAATACGAGTTTGGTATTTTTGATTATCTCTCGGAAAAAGACAGCCAATATGGATGAGCTTCTTTCTGTTGGGTTTAAGACTTATAAAGCCTGTATAGAAACAGCCATAAGAAAAGAAGATTTGGAAACTGATAGGGCAAGTTGATTTAGAGAAAGAAAAATATAATATATCCAGATTTAGCGATTTTCTTATCATACAATAAAGAACTTTTTATTAGACAATCAAGAGTAATAAGAAACGGAAATTCTTTGGTAGTTTCTCAAAAAGATTATATAGACTTACTAAAAGCGAGGGTATATATATGGTTTCTTTGACGATTACAAAATCTTTGAACTCTGGCTGTCTAGTAATGTGGAAAATTATCCAGAAAGTGAAGGCATATTTCCTTTGCCATCTCAGTATTTATAGGGGCAACGGTCTATGTCGCTGGAAAATGAAACTATTGATGGTGGCTCCTACCATTCATATGACCCTCAACAATATCATAGATGATACAAAGAAGGTTGCAAATCGGCAGAATCCCGTTGGAGTCAAGAATCCAAATCGCGATAAGTACTTAGCTGCAGCTGATGAACATCTGAAAAACAAAGGAATTCACTAAGATGAGAAATATGACAGAAATAAGGTGGAGGAATAATCAAGTTATCAGCATTGAGACTAAACGAAAGGATGAATCAAGAGAAACTAGGGTGTATGTACTCGCTCAGATGATAGGGAAGGCTGAACTCCTGTTTTTCAATCTATTTAACACTGATAACAATTGGGATGATGTAGACTTAACCCAAGTTCCTATTCTTTTCTGCGCCACTGTTGCTCGTCAATTCATTAAAAGCAGCAATATCTTCAGGCAGAATATTAAGGGGATTGAGAACTATATCTCTCCAAAGCGTAAGATAGACCCCTTAGGTATGGGAAGTAGATGGATTACGCTCTGGGAAGGAACACCAAACGAAAAGAAAATTCTTATCATAGGAGATGGTGGGGGCAGACTCTTTGAAGTAGATACTTCCTCGGGGAAATACAATGAACGAGATATCATTGCGTCAATAAATAGAGACGATTTAGAAACGATTAATAGCTATGAATTGAGGAATGTACAGAATCTATGCTGAACTTAATGAACGGCTATATTTGTGTTACAAAAATGGGGAGAAATGTAGACCCTCTAAAAGGATTTGGTGTTTAATCTACCTATCCCCTTAGAATACAAAGAGTATATTGAGATCATATCAACCTAGAATCAACGACTTAAATGGCTGAAATAATACACTCAAAGCATTTCTCAATGAGAAAGTATACAGAAGGTGTCCTGCAAAGTATGCTGAGTTTTACGATAGTATTGTTCGCACATCGTTCCAATTATAGCTTTTGCTGGAAGAGGCTCTTGTCTTTAGTTTTTGGGGCATTCTTACTCGATCTATTGTGCTGTCACACGACTTTGAGTGCAAACCAAAGACTCACGGCAGGGAGCTATACGGGCAGAGTTTGACTACGATGTCGTAGGTACGCTGGCGGCTGCTCGCTACAACGAGGAGCAAAAGGGCGGCTGTATGCAGCCTCCCACACAGAACATAAATGGTATTAGCATATGAAAAAGCAACAAGAGCAGAGTACACAAAACGCATTGACAAAAGTCTTCTCAAACTGGAAGGGCTACACTAACGAGGCGGAGTATTTGGAGCGTTTAGCAAATCCATCTTTGGAGAAATGGAATTTTATCCAGTTAGATACTGTTGCTCACACGGAGTCTGACGTGTGTCAACATGCTAAATTTTGGATAAGTATAGATTTCAGTTTCTTCGAAAGGAACTTAAGGCTCAAAGTCGGGTGGTTCAAGAAATATAATATGTCTCTCCAATTTTGAGGCAGGCAAAAAGTGATTCCATAAATAAAGTACATTAGTAATCAAACTGATAGCATGTTTAGTTTTCTCAAGAAGAAACCAAAGTTGGATATTTCCAATGTTATTAAAGAGTTGGCAAAAACTCTACCAAGCAAGTATGATTCTATCATAAAACAAATAGAGGAAGGCATCGTTATAGGTTTCTTCATAGAGGAAGATGCATATGTTAAATTTAAGCTAGATTCTTCCGTTATTAGTCGCTTTGAAGACCCTATGGGTCGCTACTATTCAATTTCTGGATTTCAGCTTGAATGGGATGATGGTAGCAGGACTTGTTTTGCTATTCGTATTGGGTATGGGTTGGTTCTCGGCATAGAACTATCAGATCGTAGTGTCATCTTTAAGCATCAAAATCAACCAAGAGTAATTCTCATGTCTCTGAGGATTACCTATTTTGATTCGTTGGAAAACTCCTTTATCTCCCCATCAGAAGCAAAGATATTTAGTCCTAACGACTTATATGAAATCGAAATCCAAGGGGTCCATCTCCTTCATCTGAGAGATCTTGATGATGGAGACTTTGTCTTATAGATACAAAACAATCTATCTACAAAGTGACACATTCTCCTGTCGAACTAGTCCCCCTTGATATACTATTAGAGGATGTCCCTCATCTATAGGGTCTGATTTGTCACTTAAATATTGTAGCTAATCATACAACAAATAGCCCCAAATAATTTTCATTGATGAAGTTTTTCAGAAACGAGTAGGGAGTATATTCATTGTGCCACTATTCTTGCCTAGTGAATATACTGATAACATCAAAAGCTATGCTTCTGTTGACTTTCCCCCAACAGAACGCTATGCTTTCGGTCGGTTGATAGAAGTTGACAAATCTGGTGGAGATTTGGTGGAAATTTTCAACTATATAGGAGCAATACCGAGTTCTCCGATGGGAATAGTAAATTCTGGGCTTATGTTTAAGCCTTTACATATAAGTTTGGGGTTCAAAAAGAAAAGGTGGAGATTTATATTTGAAGACCCAAACTATGACAAGATAAGGGATTCTAATTATCAAGAAATTACATTCCTTATGGGAACCCCAGAGATGCCTGCCCTTTGGGTTGGAGGAGAGTACAAAAGAACAACTGTCTATGATTGTGAGAGCTACAGAAAATGGATAGTATTTACTCCAACCGAAGTGGAAGGATTAATTAAGGAGTTAATTTAAGGAATGAACTATTGACGGAATCTTATGCTCCCGATTTAGATATAACCCCAATTCGGTTTAAGCTCACCTCCTTTTTACTCAGGTTATAGCCCACAACGATTCTTTTTCGACCTAGTTTTTAGCATCGAAGATCCATTGTTTCACGCAAGTCTGTTTTTAGAAAAGTGTGAGCTGCTTCACCTCTGCTTTCTCCCTCCATCTCAAACTCCATATTGATAGAAGGTTTTTGTATCGTAGAAAGCATAAGCCGCCATTTCTGCAAAAAGTTGACAATAAAGTTTGAGATACTTCGTGGCGGTATGAATAATCTGCGCCACGTTCTTGAGCATATCGTTGATGGTCTCCAATAATGATTCTTTGCGGAGCATTATTTTGTCGTACGCTTCCATTAAGCGGTTCTTCATATTACTGCGTATTCCCGTGATAATGTGAACTACCCTATCGAAGAGAGAAGCAAATAGTGATTGGGAAATATAACCTTTATCGGCATATTCTTCTTTTAGTTCTTGACAGACATAGAAGAGATAGACATATTTGAAATTACGAAACGTATTGCTGTGGAACAAGACAAGAAGGGTAATCATTTCTGCATCGCTCATTCTTCCCTTTCTATTGCGAGTTTTAGGGGTGTTTGGAGAGAATTTGAAAGCGGAAGTGCTTTTTGTTCAATTCAACTCACATTCTTTTGCAGAAATCATCTGCAATACAATAAATTTCCGTAACTTTGCTTATAGGTTTCATAGAGGATCCATTTTTATCATTATCTGTTTGGTTTTCAATAATAAATATGCGAAAAATAATCCTCTTTTGGGGCTTTTATGGAAACTATTTTAAGGCAAAAACAAGAGTTCCTTATCCCGAATTGGGGTAAAGGATGAAACAGCGAATGGATGAGCTTTATGATATTTCAAAATTGAAGGGGATCAACGAAGAATTCAAAAGGAAGTCGTAGGTTTACAAACCGAAGTTAGACAAGGATTGGATTCTGGAAAATATAAAACGCACTGATAAAAATGTATAGACTTCAGCAACAAAGTGACATGGATTTTGTGCCATGTCACATCAGGAATCGCCAAAGGCAAGAAGAGTTATATGAATTTTTAGTAGATGATAAGGAAGGACTTCTTCAGTACTGCTCCAGTTCTGATCGCTGATAATAGATTGACACTGGAGTCCATCCAAAAAGTTGGACTATCTTGAAAGTTTTTGCCTGCTCCAATTTTTCTCAGAACGAGCAAAAATGAGAATCGAAAAATTGTAGGTGAAGATGTTGTCTTCTATCCTTGTAAAAATAAATCTTAAAGGAGAGTTATTGCAATTTTACCTGGCTAAGATCTTTCGAAAGCTTCCAATATTAGATGTGGAGAATAGTCCATTTTATACCTTATCCGATGGATAAAAAAATCCCACATACCCTTATAAAGTTTACCTCGCAAGATTTAGAGTTCACACTCGCAAGAGATTACTACTACCCTTCATTATTTGTTGTATCTTCTAGGTTGCAAAAAAAGAAATGTATGGTTTGTCTTTAGATCTAGTTCCATTAATCTGAGAATGAAATAATTTTTGACAGTATACGGGGTCTGATTTATCACGTAAATAAGGATTACAAGATGTCGCAAAAGCATTGGATGTTCACTAATATTGTCCGTTACATTGAGGAGTATGAAAGAAATCCTCTACTCATAGAAAGGATGAAGTGGAAATCTATTCCAGAAGGGAGAGTGTATAGTTGAGTTCGTGACGCTATGTGAACATCTCGTCCTAGAACGAACGATTAATCCCAAGACCCATCAAACTACAGCTATTTACTTGAGGTATTCTCAGCAATTGCTGCTAAAAAAGAAGAGAGCAATAAGACGTCTTGGCATAGGGAAAAAGAACGTGTCTGCAACCTTAAGACTATGTGGTATACATTATACAGAGTATGGGGACGATGAGCATCGAGTCTTCTTTCTGGATACGGATGTGAATATATACTTTCTGCAAACACTATCAATTACCTATTTATATTATGCAAAGAATAGAATTCTCCAATAAAGAATATGATCTTTTTATCCTCAAGGTTCTTCCCAGTACAAAAAAAGGTGAATGGTAACTACTCCCGAGAATACCCTCGTATCTTCTCCTAATAGAGTAAATCATAGCAGAGTTGCATTTATGAGCGAGCATAGAGCCATATATGTTAACTCGAGGCGAGTTTGCTCCATTTGAAACTAGAGTTGCTGACCTAGTGGGCAAACATGGGTCTGCTAGTATTAAAGTATCATTTGAATATGGTAATGGTGGTACTAGACGTACTAGAATTCATTATAGGCTTTACCTAGCACTCCAATGGTGACAAAAATAAGAAAAATCATTTAACAACAGTCATTAAATTATGGAATTAGAGAATAACGCTAGTAGTACTGTGTTTCACTTCATAAGTGAGATGAATGAATGGGAAAGATTTTTGTAATCTTGTAGCGCAAGATAAGTCTTTATCTTATGATGAACAGTATACCTTACAAAGGAGAGACTCTTGCATATATTTAATCTATACTGCAAGAAGAGCAAAAGAAAAAGTGGAAGACCAAAATACAATCTCTTATGGCTTTTGAGGGAACCTATGAGTATGACCCTCATGAGGAAGTTATCGTAACAGTAGAGGGAAGTAAACCTTGTGAGGGAAAGTTTTTGGTATATACCTTAAGAGAAAGACCACTCAATGAGAGATTTCTATACACTGTATCTCTTTCGGAGGGGCACTGGTTGATTGAAAGTAAGAAGCGATATGTGGAGAGTAAAGATATTTGGTCTCCTGTATCTCTTTAAGGTATTTAAGAAAAATATACGGCAGAGTTTGACTGCGATGTCGTGGGGACTCAAGGCAAAACAAGCATTAATGAGTAAGCAGATTAATTTCTATGCCACAGAGGTAGATAAGATGTTCCTGGAAGAACTCTTGAAGGAAGTGTTTGGTGAAATGTTAGATGTCCCATCTCCCAAAGGACCACTAGCTCCATTCCCGCCAGTTTTATACAACTCCAGTTCTTTTTATCTTGTAGAAATGAGCCGGAAGGAAGATCTTGTATACTATACACACGCTTATTATACTGGTAAGATAATAAGCGCTTTAGATACAGTAAACAGTCCCATATTGGAATACTCGCCTGCAGGCGTTAATGCAACAGAGGGATATTATCTTCAAGGACGTTTTTATACCCGAGCAAAGGATAAAGAATTTCTCAAGAAAGTATCAGTCTTCATGACTAGAATGAAGAAAAGGTTCTTTCATGTTAAGAAGTACAATCTCTATTTGTCTCCCGATATCGATGTCCGAACCTCGAGGTTTTCTTGTGATAGAACAATTACACAAGACGACCTCTCTTAAACTTAGATATACAAGATTAGACAACTAGATTGTGCAAGCACTCTTTGTTAGAATACTACTATTGACTCTGGAACTTTGCAACATTTCAGAGGTGCAGGCAAGCGTTGGCTCCTCGTCGATGTGGACTGCCCACTTCGAATACGATGTGATGGGCAGAGAAAGTCTACGTCGCCTATTGGGCGGTGTTGAGAGCCAAACACGCTATGACCGCTCCGGGCGAGTAACAGATCAGGTAACGAAGGGTGCCGGCTACGAGATGAGTCATCGCTCATATGAGTGGGACTTGTCTGGGAAACTACGCAGACTCACGGCAGGGACGTACACGGTAGAGTTTGACTACGATGTTGTGGGTACTTTGGCCGCCACTCGTTACGATGAAGTAGATATACTCTACAAGCTACCCGATCGTATTAGCAATATCTATCCTGACCGCTTCGGTAAGGAAGCTACTTATGAGCGTGGTGGACGACGCAGGGAGGATAAGGAATGGACTTACCACTTTGATGGGGAGGACTTTCCTGACGCAGCGCGTCTCTAAGACCGAGAGCATTGAACGTTATGACTGGATACGCTGTAAGTTACTCGTAGAGCCACTGACTTGGACTTACGAGTGGGATGGTGCAGGACAGCTGGTGCGTGTCAAGAACAACAAGAAGGTTAATCTCCGCTTCGAGTATGATGCCTTAGGTAGCGTGTGGCGAAGATCGACGAGTATGGCAGGCTGAGGGGCACAAGATAACACGTTTCTTGTGGGATGGTAATGTTCCCTTACACGAGTGGTCCTATCTACTCAGTGATCGTCCCGAGACTATAGATGATAGTGATGGCAGACGAAGCTACGCCAGCCCGGAACCACGGACAGAACTCACGACTTGGATATTCGATGAGGGGACATTTGTACCCTCAGCAAAACTCGTAGGCGACAGACGCTACTCCATCATTTCAGACTACCTTGGTACGCCCGTAGAGGCGATATGACGAGGAAGGACGGCGTGTTTGGGCTCGAGAGCTGGACATCTATGGGCGGACACGCTCAGAGGAGGGAGCAGTTGGTTTCATACCTTTCCTCTACCAAGGGCAGTACCTTGATGGGGAGACGGGATTAGCTTACAACCGCTTCCGCTACTACTCTCCCGAAACAGGAGCATACATCAGTCAAGAACCCATTCGCCTCGAAGCGGGGCTGACAAACCTGTATGCTTACGTCCACGATGTAAATGCCTGGATCGATCGCAGGGGTTAGTTTTTAATATATCACGGCTCTTTCATTTTAAAAATGAAATGAAGACATAGCTTCCCTTACCCGACTCATGTACAGAATCAGGAGAAATATTGTGTCTGTATATCAATAAGTTATACCATTCTCAAAATTTGATTATTTTCATTTTTGATACAGAAAATGCAATAGTTTTGTGAAACCCAATGAAACATGTCTCATCAGTTCTGCCATACCCTTTCTTTTGTCGGAATTCTTCTTTCTCCGTCCTCGCCATATTGAGAACACGGAGTAGACAATTCTTTGTATGGTATCTAAATTGCGAGCTGCCCTTGCCGACTTTCGTTTTATCTTGTCTTGTAACAGGTTACGATCCCAGCTTCCAGTGCATACTTTCTATCGACCAGTGATTACGCACCAATGTCCCTAATCTTGGTGTGTTCGCTATGGCAGGCTGCTACATACAGCCTTTTTCTCAATAGTGCAGGCTCCCGTTGACTTTTTGATAGTTTCGCACTCATATTCTATGATGGTCAGGTTACCGTTCACTTCTCCTTATTTGCAATGAGGTCAGTCCCCTTAAACACACGATAGCTTCTCGTCTCAATTCTCCCATGCCCGAGTTCCGGCTTGCCACAATAGGAGTTAACAAGGAGACAGTTCTTTGATTTTTATCCTCTACACCATAACGCAGTGAACGCTGGTTTGATTTCAGTTCTATGATGAAGTCTCCATTTTCTCTCTGATTTTTGTTAATGATATCTTTCTGCATGGACATGGCGTCTGCCGTGACTATTTTCTCTGATATATCAATTTTATCAATAAGCCGTGGAACTGCCTTTTGTTTCATTGCTCTTCTCTTCGCAGGCCTCGGTTGCTAACGTGATATCGGTGTTGAATGAATGAGCAGATACGATATCTGGGTTTCGTCCATTATTCAAAACAGTGCCGCACTCTGCCTTTCCGTCTATGCAGATGATTTCTTGGGCGCAGCACATCCCCAACAATTCCTTGTGAAACGTCTCAGCAAAGACCTATAGCTGGTTAGCCATTGCCTTATCATCAATCCCCTCTTCCATGCGACAAAGAGTTGGCTCGGATGGAATGCCGTTGGCTAATATGTCCAATTTACGGAACCTCTTGAGGTTGTGTTTACCGAATTCTATGATTTCTGCTCTGCTGACACAATTTGATACTCGACCTAATATTAGTAACATAATGGCGTCGCTCAACTTGTGACGTATGTTTCCTTCTCTGATCTACGGAAATCGGGTATTGAGAGGAAAACTCGTAAAGTTTTTCTAAGATACTACCTTCTAATTTTGTTTTTATTACCTTAGCGGTGTGGTTGATTGTGTTAGCGACAATCCCATTAGTTTGGTCGAGTGACTGTTTCCCTTTCATGATTATCTATTTTTACTATAAATTTACATAAAAATCTCGATTTATAAGCCAGTGTAGATAAAAAAACTGAAAAAGAAATCTCCCACACAGTTCCGTTTTGTAACTTGCATTCGAGATTGAAAAATGTCAAGGGCACTACCTTCTTTCGCCTATTATCGTGCTCTTACGTCACATTTTTGTATCTTTGGGGTGATAAATTCATGTTTAACCCAAAATATTGAGGCTTATGAGAACAGTATGTGGCCTTGACGTGCACAAAGATAGTGTTTATCTTTTGTATTTTGAGTAGCACAGGTGAAATTTACGAGAAGAAATTTGGTGTTTTAACAACAGAACTAATTGAAATGCGTGATTTGATGCTCTCACATCACGTTTTAGAAGTCGGTATGGAAAGCACAAGTGTGTATTGGATTCCTATTTGGAGAGTTCTTGAGCCACATTTCAAGTTGAAACTCATCAACCCTTATTTCATTAAACAATTGCCTGGTCACAAGAGTGATGTAAAAGGATGCACAATGGATTGCAGAGTGCATGCTAAAAGGAATTGGTAAACGGTAGTTTTGTTCCTCCAGAACGCATCCAACAGTTGCGTCAGTACGACCGGCGTATCTATGATCTTGATGATGAGATTATCCGCAAACTTGCCAAGTTGGACGCAGCCGTTCAACGGTGTAACATCCGTCTGAGCAACTATGTATCTAACACCGACAGTGTGAGCTACAAGGCAGTGATAGATAAAATCTGCGAAGGAGTTACTGACCCCAATGTGCTCGTGGAGGAAATCCACGGACGTATTATCAATCACCATGGAAGAAAACTATAATCGCTTCACTTACTGGCAGCATTACAGAATGTGAGCATAGAATATCATGCGGCAGCTCAAGGCAGAAATAGACTTAGCAGAGCAACACAAACAGCAATGTATGGACAAGATGCTGGCCATTTGCGAAAAATGAGTATTCGACACGGTTGCACAATTTACAGACAATTCCAGGAGTGAAGATGAGGGCCGCTACATCATTGATTGCAGAAATCGGTACCGACATGAGTCACTTTGAAACAGCCAACCATCTCGCTTCCTGGAGTGGACTGAAGCCACGCAATGATCGAGTCTAACAAGACTATTAAATCACGCCGCATCACTTATGGAAACCGATACCTTCGACGAACCATCATACAATGCTCATGGGGTGCAAGTCGCACCAAGAATTGTTTTTAGCCGATTCTCCTACCACCAGACACAAGTCAGAAAGAAAAAAACAGAATGAAAGTTCAAGTAGCAATAGCAAGGAAAAATGCTTATTTGTGCATGGAACATCTTGAAGGACGGTGTATCCTATAAAGGATTTCAACAACATAATCGAAGCATCCGTAATAAATGGATGACGCAATATACCAGTCATGGAAAGGCTACTACCTTTGTGATGGCATATGACCTCGTCATGACAAATTAACCAACGACATGACTGGAGATGGAACTCAGTGTGAGCGTTAAGCTCGAAGAGGAAAGTATCATTTTTCATGCAGGGTCAGCAAATGACTTGCATAGTCTCAGTTATGTACTATAATAAGCATAGACTTTGGTTTAAGTTACTTCTGTAACGATTTCTTTTCGGTTTTATAGAGGAAAGGTACAAAAAACAGCTCACTTGACCAACTTTTATTGTCACTTATTTTGTTGATTTTCAAATAATTAGACAAAGTATTAAACCTGTCATACCACACGAATATCAATAGCTAAAACACCATACGATTATGGTTGTATTTTTAGAAAAGAACAGCTTTCACTATGTTACTGGCGTGCTATAAAATAATGATATTTAGAATAAGAACCAAAAACTTCTTAAATGAAAGAGCCGTGTCCATAAAAGTGATAAATTCCACCAAAAGAAGTGATATTCTCGTTTTTAATTGCTACCTTTGCCATGTCAGATATTGTATTTATTTTTTTGTTGGTAGCACTAAGATAGGTGAAATTTCTGACATATCCAAGTGTTTTGAGAACTTTGTTTCTCAGACACTTGGAGTTCTTACAAGAATTTATGCTGCGGAATTAAGGTAAAAGAATGAATCTATTAAATAGATATATTGAGGACGGGATCCGTCCTTTTTACCAATGGGATCCTAACTTGTGATGGAGCCTTTTATCGGTTGATACATAAAAACAGATATGATCAATCTATTTGGGTGAAAGAAGATGATTCCTCAGATTTGATTGACTATGAGTTTGAGACCTCTTTTGATGTAATAGTAATGGTTGAGAATGACTTCTGGATTGCGTATGGTTGTGAAACTAGTTGGGGAAGTGAAGATGCAGTTTATGTATTTGATAAACAAAAAAATATTTGTATGGTTGATGATTCTTGAGAATGGAAATCCTTTTGATAAATTGTATTTCGAGGAAGATGCCCTAATAACGACAGATAGTACAGGACGTTTTTGAGGAAGGTTGGATAATTCCGATAAATAAACCTTGGGAAATATCCTATTGGAAGAAAGCACTCCAAGATGTAGGTTAGTTGATAAAAAGGGGAAAATTAAAGAGTTTCATTAAGATGGATCACTTAAAAGAAGAAATACTCTTGGCTATGGATAGTAGTACTATGAGCTATATGGAAAAATGTAGAATACTATTATCCGCCTTGAGCGATATAGAGGATTGGAGATGGTTACAGGAGTTGTATCTGAAGTATGCTCTATATCAGAATGATAGTATAGCTGGACTTTCTATTACATGTATTGGTCATATTGCTAGAATACATCAGAATATTGATTTGCCGCGTGTACATAAGGTCTTTCAATACATATCAGAAATACGCCCTAATCTAAAAAGGAAGAATTAAGGATTCATTGGATGATATTTCTGCTTTTATAACAAGTTAGCGGGTATAATCTATCATGAGCAAGTGCATAGGAGGTATTGCGCATGAGGCAGTGGGTTCCTTGGCGACCCACAAGCTGAGCAAGAGTTTTGGCGAGTTGTTTGGGAGAATGGTAAGCTTGCTACTAACAAAAAGCCAAGGGAAGTTATGGAATTTTATGAAATTATAGGTGTGTCAGAAGGTACTCCAACTCGTTTCGTCAGGGTAGAGATGAGTGCTAATGTTATACATGGACACCCAATAACAGAAGCCGAATATAAAAACTCACTAAAGTACATTAGGATATGGAGGAAGTAATCAACCTGTACAAGTTCTCTCTTATAAACTCATCTTCAGCACATCCATTCTTAGAGCCTTCCAAAGAATTTTCAGATAGAGGATATTCTACAATTGAAAAATGGCAATATATTAATTGATGTAGGGTATTATAATTCTGTATTAACTATTTTCGTTGTATATGATTATAACTGGGAGTCTCCACTGATAAAACGAGAATACCAAAGCTGGGAAAATATGCTGAAGGATTTGACTACGATCTGTTTAGACTTCTCTATGTAAGGGGGCTATTGTTGAAGCTCGAATTATATTCACATCCAGACAATCCGGTAAATCGAAGTTCTTTTAATGTAGACCGAGACCTACTGGAAAGAACGAGCAGAAGCCAAATACAGAAAAGGCGTGTAGCGAATATGGAATCTCAAACTGTTCATTAGAAGAATATCATGATATCATTAGACAATATAAACAAAATAAAAAAGAATGGGTGGTGGTATGATACCCTTCAGAAGAGTATATCAGTGCTATCAGGGATTTAGGGCATTGATCCTAACAGTACAATAGGACAATTCTACATCCATGCAGAAGATGGACCCTACATTCACCAGCAAAAGGGTTGTTTTATACCATATCTGTTGGTTTTTACTATTCTCAACATATGAACTAGATATTCTTAGAGCCTCTGATGGATTGGGATTACCCAAAGAGTTCATTCCTCTTGACAGTTTTGAGGGTGAGGTTGGTTTCTTTTACAACAAACAGTCTGAAGAAGTCTTTCAGTTTTTCATTAAATGATCGACTGAAAATACCACACAATTAACTACTATTGCAAAAATGGGATACATTTAATCTTTTCTTAGATTGGTATCTGTAAAAACTACTATTACTAACATATTCTATGGAAACTATGGGTAATATAGTATACTAATGGGCAAGTGCATAGGCGGTATTACGCATGGCGTCTTTTGGTTCTGTTGGGAGATTGCCTACGATTCTGCTCACCCTGATATGGATTTTACTAAGGGGCATGATAAACCGCATATTGGAGTTCAAACTCAAAGGGAAGCGTTCTGATGGTGGAAGTAAGAGGTTTAATCTTACCTATGATGGTAACACCCACCCTCATAGATCTCCCAAGAAGGGTGAGGGTGTGATAGATGGACATTAACTATGTATGTAATTGCAAATGGATGAACAATATCAAGAGCTATTGAGATGTATAGAGAGCCTTGATGCAAGAGAGAATTCAGGAGCTCGGAGGTGATGTCTTGGATAGAATCAAAAATCGATTTGTACTAGGCAATCCTGAGTTTGGTGGCTATCTTTTTCGTTTTCCCCGAAGGAGCATCATTATGATGATGATTATCAATACAAACGGATATCTTGCTTCTTGAACAATGAAGACTTCTGCTATTTTATTGCTGAATTGGATGTCACACAATATTCAAGGCAAGGGTCGCAGATGTGGTATTCATTATTGGAGAATGCTCGTTTTTTGAGTACTATGTTGTTTCTATGGACTTGAAGAAGTTGATTTGTGAAACAGAGCATGGAGATTTTCTGGAAATAACGATTTGAGGCGGACTTCAAGCAGGGTTATGAGAGTCGAATGTGATACATTATCGTTTAGATTGTCTTCCCAATGTTTCTCAGATTTTTCATGCGTTTTTATTTGTGGCTCGAGGAAATTGTGTAAATTTGCGGAGTGAGATTACGTAAATCTCCACATTTAGAACTTAAAGTTAAATGATAAAACTCGATAGGGCTATGTATAAATATGGCGTAGGCGGGAACAAAAGAAAGAGCAGGCTGGCGAAAGATCGACAAAAAGGGAACCATTTATTAAAGATGTTCATAGTGTTATGAATATTGGAGATTTCACTAGAGCAAGACACTTTGAATTTATAATTTTTCAACTTAACCTATTTATATGGGGTACCTTATTTCAACCGTATGAACTCTAATAGGCTCCTATGTTGGATGATATTATCTATTGGGCAGAATACTATCTAGCCAAAAGACAAGACCATTCTTTTTCGAGGAGGGTGGCTCTCAGATACTCTATTTGTTGTTACCCTCTGCTTGTTGTTTTAACCTCCTGACCTTCTTTTTATTGCGTTGAATTTTATCTAGGTTGGGATATTATACAGCATATCCCTATAACTTCTAGGCGAGAATTTAGCTCATGGCTGTATGCGTCTTTTTCTTTATCCCAATCTTGTCCTCTTATATTATAAGTACTTCCGAAAAATGTCGTTGGAGGCCGTTTATTAAGAGCTATAGCCATAAATCATCTCGAGAAAAGATTGTTGGGAAAATCATATTTTTGGAGTTATATGGCAGGAACCTGGGGGCTTCATTCTCTGCTTGTACTTCTTCAATCATTAGAAAGATCTTGAAGGAGCCATCGAGAATACAAGCGATTTTCGGGAGCTAAAAACATACGATGTCCACAGAAATCCATACTTTTGCACCTAGTTAATAGCTTCTTTCTCCTCTTCACAAGGTAATCTCGACTCGTTCGCTACCTTACTTCTTTGGAAAGTCCATTGAAGATAATGTTTTACCATAACAACGACTTGTTATGCAGTCATGTAAGGTTGTACTCGAGATACTCGGGGAAGTAATGGAATTAATTGAGCATAGTACTGAGTTTTCTGCACCTGAGACAGAAAAAGGATGCCTTATGGTTCCATTCATGGAGGACGCTTCTCATTCTCTCTTTATGGAACAAGTAACACTATACTAGCCGAGCTAATGCTCAACCTGAGTAGCAAGCCCTTCTCTGGTCTGATTCTCATCTATAAAGAAGAGGGGCGACTCAGAGAAATGCTGTTTACAGAGGGCTATATCGTCCGCTACGAAGAACATTACACACAGAAGCGAGGCGGAACTCTCTTCATCAATTGTACGATCTCAGCACGTGTCATAGAGATAGGCGATGCCTACTACAATAGTTTGTGGTAGAATATCGCTATTCCTTGATTAGATGTGCGAGGGTGGGATCGGCTTTTGATGCGGTCTATCTCATTACTTACGAGGGTTAGAACCTCCCTGCTTCACACGTTTATAGTTGGCTTCGATAGTCTCTTTGAGATTGTCGGAGCCATCTTCGTTTGTAAAGTCTGCGATGATGGGAATGGGCTGATACGCCTTCATCTCGGCAGAAACCTTGGCAGAGTCTACAACTGTCTCAGCGTGGAAAAATCTTTTGGTCGATGCGCTCGTCGAAGTTGTCGGAGACAGCTCCGACAAACATGCCTTATGTGAGGTTGGAGATTTTGGAAGCAGGGATAAGGCTATCGAGTTGTGTGGAGATGGAGGTAGACTTGTCGTTACGGTTGATGGTCATCGACTGACGTTGCTGAAGGACTTTTCCGAAGCGTTCGGAGAGGGTCTTGGCTGTTTCACCTACGACTTGACCAGAAAAGACATTTCCCACGGTGTTTTGGATAACCTTACTTTCCTTGTCGCCATAGTCACGAGTGAGTTGCGAGAAGTCTTGAAAGCCCAAACAAACTGCTACCTTGTTAGAGCGAGCTGTGGCAATGAGGTTGTCCAATCCACGGAAGTAGACGATCGGTAGCTCGTCTATGATGACCGAAGATTTGAGTTGCTTCTTCTTGTTGATGAGTTTTACGATGCGCGAATTGTAGAGTCCAAGTGCTGCCGAGTAGATGTTTTTGGCGGTCAGGGTTATTGCCTACGACCAAGACCTTTGGCTCACGTGGGTTGTTGATGTCTAGAGAAAAGTCATCTCCCGTCATCACCCAACAAAGGGCGGGCGAAATCATACGTGAGAGCGGTGTCTTTGCCGAAGCAATCTGCCCGGCAACTCGATCTTTGCGCACCACCCTCCCAAGCATCCATAAAGGGGGAAAGGTAGTTCGCCAATTCACCAGTAGGGCAGTGAGGATGGGAAATATCTGCGCGTAGGGACGATTGAGGAACCCAATAGCGTGTGGAAAGGTAGCAATACTTGCCATCTTCATAGATTTTGAGGAACCAAATGATGGCTGCGAGTAAGATGATAGGCGACTCCTTAAAGAAGTCTCCTTGTTTTTGAATCCACGAGCGGTTGAGATTGAGCATAATCGTGTAAGCACTTTTGTAGGCATCCGAGATGTCCGTCATAAAAATAGGGTTGATGGGATTACAGCGGTACGATTTTCGAGGGTCATCAAAGTTGATAACGAAGATGAGTTCTGCAGCATTTTTCTTCCTGCCCGATACGGTGTATTTTCGTCTTCCACATTTTTGCGTCCGGGTATAAGTGACAAAAAGATGAAATAATCATCACTCATTCGAGTTTTAAAACTCAAAAGTTTGGACAACTCACTTATTTTCTATATTTTTGCGTCCATAACAGTTTTGTTGTTTTGTCTTTAAAATCAGTCCTTTTACGATTACTAATTTACAAAGAAAATTCGACAAACTGTTATTTTTCTATCTATTTGTTAGGGTGGGAAACTTTGAGTTACTAATAATCACAAATAAGAATATGAATGATAATATAATGGCATATATCCTTTCTTTTTAGTATGCGGAATATTACTACTAATAGAATGGATTTTTATTAGTCACAAAAAAATAGTTTAATAAACACTATTGCATTTGTCATTTATTCATTTCCTCTGTACTATTTAATAACCTATAAAAGGAACTGGCGGGGCTGCTTTTACATGGTGGTTCTATTTAGTATTATTCACATCTATTCATGTGATAATATTATGGCTTAGAGTGTTATACCGCTTTTTTTAAAGAGATATTTTTAAAAGGTAATAATAATGCTCCAGATTGGGAGTTTGGCTCTCATGTCCGCATTACAGTTCAACGGAAATAATCAAAAGAGGGAAGGGTCTTATACCAGATTTACTTCACATCGTTTTAATATTTAAAAATTCACAATGGGAAGTAAACATTCTAAAACACAGGACATTCTGTGAGGACTTTATTCTCAATACTTCGTGAGTATTACTCATCAGATGTATCAATTAATTTCATCTGTCGCAAGTACTACATTGGTAGTGCCAGTTTTTATTACTGGCAAAAAGTATGATTTAGAGGAAAAAGCTATCTTTGTCGTCTGATATTATTAATAAAGTAAAAGTTATGCGTAGTAAGAAAGAAATGGAGAAAGTAGCTCTAACCCGTGAAGAAGAGCTTGAAGCACAAGTGTCCAATTTGAAGAAAGCTTTTAGAGTATTCTGAACTTCGCAATCAAGGGTTGATGAAAGTCATAGAGATATGTAGTAAGGAATACGGGGAGGATTTGCTAAAAGCTGGTTCCAAGCTGTAGAGAGCCTTTGAAACAGCAACCCTCGTTTCATAAATTGGACCGCTAAGTGGACTATTTGGCAAGACTGGAGAGTATACACTCGTGCATAAGCATGACAGAAGATTACAACCCTACAGAGAATGCAATCGCCGAAAGAGTGAATGGAATAATAAAGCAAGAGTGGCTCTACCACATGAAACGACCCAAGAACCTCGATGATGTAGGATGCATTATTGCGGTATCATAGACTTCTACAACAACAAAAAGACCCCACATGAGCAACGGCATGCTTACGCCAAGACAAATGAGAGAAAGGCACTGCAATGCGGCATAAGGGTTTCTGTGCTTTTCATAGTATTAAATTTTTGTAAGTTGAAGGAAAAAATATTAACTTTGAACATGTGCTACACACGTTCGGACTTCATTGATCAAAGTTTATGACTATGTAAAAGTGAATCAGTAGAGTTTCCATAGGGTGTAAAGCTGTTCAGGAAGCAAGTAAAAAAATGTGTAAACAAATTCAGTAACAATAACCAAAAAGTGTGAAGTAAATTTAGGCATAGTCATCAACTTTTTCAAAACATGCTTTTTGGCTTCTAAAAAGATGCCCTAATAGGCTTGCAAAAAGATGCCCTCAAGTCTTACTAAGCACCTTTTGAAAAGCAGTTTTATAACCCACTGATTTACTGATGATTGCAAATCTACTTCTTACACGTGTTCTTTACCTATATTAGAGACTTTTTACCTAAAATATTGTAATGATTTTTAAAACCCTCAGTAACGATATCAAGACACAAACCAAACGAACTAAACCTACATTTTTCACCCTTATCTTACCCCTGTTTTTTTACATTTTACATCTGGGGTATCTCGCATTTCACTCCCTCCCTATGGGGGAGGGGGTCGGGAGGAGCTGGTTAGACTAGCTGATTGGGGTTGTTGTCTTGTTTATTTCCCTCCAACTCCTTCTGCAAACGTATTATCTCATCACGATACTGCGCTGCCTGAAGGAAGTCAAAGGTCTTTTGCTGCCTGCTTCATAAGGATAGTTGTATTGGCAATACTCTTCTCCAACTGCGCCTTACTCATCTTCGTAACAATTGGGTCAGCAGCAAAGAGGACATCATTGCTTGGTTCAACGTATGCCCGTCCGACATTCCTACCGACAGCGACTGTCTGTGCAGTAAGGTTAGAGTCGCCCCCAACTGGCAACGTACCCTTGATTGCTTTGACAATCTGTGTTGGCGTAATATTATTTTCCTCGTTGTATTTCAGCTGCTTCGTACGTCTACGCATCGTCTCATCAATGGTACGCTGCATACTTTCCGTGATGTTATCGGCACATAATCACCTTTCCATTCACGTTACGAGCCGCACGACCCTGCCGTCTGTGTCAAACTTCTATGACTGCGGAGGAAACCCTCTTTATCGGCATCAAGGATAGCAACCAAAGAAACCTCAGGTAAGTCTAAACCCTCACGCAAGAGATTGACACCCACAAGGACATCATAGACCCCCGCACGGAGGTCATTAATAATCTTGATACGGTCAAGGCTGGCAACATCACTATGGATATAAGCCGCACGAATATCGTGGTTCAGCAGATACTCAGTCAATTCCTCTGCCATTCGTTTGGTCAGTGTCGTCACCAACACACGCTCTTCTTTCTCTGCACGGATAACGATTTCGTTCATCAAATCGTCAATCTGATTCTCTGATGGACGCACCTCTATCTCTGGATCGAGCAAACCCGTAGGACGGATAAGCTGCTCAACGACAACACCTTCTGACTCCTCCAACTCGAAGTCAGCTGGGGTAGCCGACACATAGATAATCTGATGAATCAAATCATGAAACTCCTCGAAAACGAAGCGGACGGTTTGTCAAAAGGCAGCAGGAAGAGCAAACCATATTCCACAAGGTTCTTCTTTTCGGGCACGGTCACCCCATACATCGCTGAAATCTGCGGTACACTCACATGACTCTCATCAATCACCATCAGGTAATCCTCTGGAAAGAAATCTAACAAACAATAAGGACGCATCCCCGCCTCTCGACCATCGAAGTAGCGCGAATAGTTCTCAATACCAGAGCAATGACCGAGTTCCTTAATCATCTCAATGTCATACTCCACACGTTCTTTGATACGTTGTGCCTTAATGTTATCCCCTATCTCGGTGAAGAAATCAACTTGCTTCACCAAGTCATCTTGTATCTGACGAATGACTCCTTCGGTCTGTTCCTTAGACGTAACAAAGAGATTGGCTGGGTAAATCTCGTAAGCATCGAAGGTAGCAAGGCGATGGAAATCGACAGCATCCACCTCTTCGATAGAGTCTATTTCATCATCCCACCACGTAATACGCAGGACATTGTCGTTATAAGCCATTGCAATATCCACCGTATCACCCTTCACACGGAAGTTTCCACGCTGTAGCTCGATGTCATTGCGCATATAAAGCGCATCGACCAAGCGTCTTAAAAAATCATTACGATCTATCACCTGTCCCTTCTTGATGGAGATAACATTCTCCTTCATCGCAATCAGCGCTCCCATACCATAGATACACGACACAGAAGACACAACGATAACATCCTTACGACCTGACAACAAACGAAGATACAGCCGACAAACGCAACTTATCAATCTCGTCATTAATAGCGAGATCTTCTCAATATAGGTGTCCGTCACCGGCATGTAAAGCCTCAGGTTGATAATAGTCATAATAAGAAACATAATACTCCACAGCATTATCAGGAAAAAAGCCTTCATCTCCTCATAAAGCTGTGCAGCCAAAGTCTTGTTGTGCGACAAAAATCAGAGTCGAGCTTATTAACCTTTGTAATCACGTTCGCAACTGTAAACGTTTTTACCTGAGCCGTCACACCCAAGAGCACCTGACTCTTATCGCCACGCTCAAAGCCTCCGTTAGCTCGTTAATCGCTTCTGGCTGATCGCCGTTGGTTTTTATATTTCGATGTTAATATGAAATCATTTTTATACGTCAATTGAAACAATCTATGATTGCAAAGTTACAAAAACCAATGATAGTGTGTAATTAATAGTAATTTTTGCTAAATTTGCAGACCAACGTTGCGTATTTATAGAATAATATGTAACTTTGCATTTCAAAGTAAAGTTATGAATAAAAGAATCTTCATTGGCATTTGTGCTATATTGCTGTTAACAAGTTGCGCACACGAATATAATCAAGTCTATAAGACTGCCAACAACGATTATAAATACGAATTTGCAAACAGTGCTTTGCAGAGGGCAAATATGGCTTTGCTGTTCCTCTTTGCAAGACCTCGTTACGATCGAGAGGGTTCTAACAATGCACAAGAATGCCTCTACATGCTTGCGATGGCTGAATATTGCCTAAAAGACTATCAGGCTGCATCAGAAACATTCAAGAAGTATTATCAAACCTACCCACGTGGACAATATGCCGAAATGGCTTCGTTCTATATGGGAGAAAGTCTTTTTGAAGGGACACCAGAACCACGTCTTGACCAGGCGCCAACCATTACTGCTATTGCTGCATTCCAAGAGTATTTAGAACATCTTCCCAAATGGCAAAATGAAAGAGACCGCACAACAACGTCTATTCAGCTTGCAGGATAAACTTATCCAAAAGGAATATCTTAACGCAAAACTATACTATAATCTGGGTTCATACTTTGGCAATTGCACCAATGGTGGCAACAACTACGAAGCATGTATCATCACAGCAACAAACGCATTAAATGATTATCCATATAGCGAACTACGCGAAAAATTTGCCTTACTAGTTATGAAAAGTAAGTTTGAACTCGCACAAATGAGTGTCGAAGAAAAGAAAGTACAACGCTTCCAAGACGCAGAAGACGAGTGCTATGGCTTTATCAACGAGTACCCAGAGTCAAAGGAACGTAAGACCGCTGAGGAATACATCAAGAAATGCAAACAAGTGACAAAAGACTAAGAATAATAGACTTATAAAATATAGATAATTAGAATGGATTACAAGAAGTCAAAAGCACCGTCAAACACGGTAACCCGAGATGTACAGGAACTTTGGAAAGATACTGGTAACATCTATGAGAGTGTTGCTATTGTAGCAAAAAGAGCAAATCAAATCTCGGTTGAAATTAAGCAGGACTTGAGTAAGAAACTTGCTGAGTTTGCTTCTTATAACGATTCTCTTGACGAAGTGTTTGAGAATCGTGAGCAGATTGAAATTAGCCGTTATTATGAGAAATTGCCAAAAACCAACTTTATTGGCTACTCAAGAGTTTATAGATGGTGACGTTTATTGGCGCGACCCTTCTAAGGATAATCAGAACGAGGACGAAGATTAAACCATGATACAAAGGAAACAAACTATCTTCTTGTTTCTCGCACTACTTACCATCATTACTTGCCTCTCCTTACCTATTGGCGGACTTACACCATTGGGAATGGGAACAGAGAAAATGTTAATGAACCTATGGATAAGCGATGCTAATGGCAATAAAGACTTCAATGTATGGGCATTGTTTGCGATTCTTTTAGTGACTTGCCCCATCAATCTTTTTGCTATTTTTGACTATCACAATCGTAAGCGTCAAGCACGTCTATGTGCTTTCTCTATGCTCATGATTATTGGCTGGTACGTAGTTTATGGTATGTTTAGTCAAATACTTATGGATGGATTTGACTTCCATATTAAGTTTGCAGCTGGACTTCCACTTGTAGCTCTTATTCTCTTGTGGCTCGCACGCCATTTTTATCCTTGCTGATGAGGCTATGGTAAGAGCTGCTGACAGAATTCGATAAAACAAATAAACCTATACTTTAAGGACAATATTTAAGGCTAAGCCCTCTTATATTGCCTCCTTATTTATTATCTCCTACCCACGAAACATCAGACACATAGGAAACCAAAACTATAAAAAAACATCTTTTACTACTCTTACTTTGCAAGGGTTCAAAGAAAATACGTAGATTTGCGTACAAGATTAATTTATTATGAATAAAAGAATACTTACATACTGTGCCCTAAGTTTTGATACTTATTAGTATTACTGCGTGTAAACATGAAAAGAAATCAAATGATATTATCACAAAGATAGCTACCTAAACCCAAAGTCCCCAGTGGACCACAAAAAATGTCAGAATTTAAGTATGAAAGACAATTGAATGGATGGGAAGTACCTATACCATTCAAATCCATCGCTTTGCTGACAAGGATTTATCTATTGTTAGTGATGAGGATGGACGTAAATATTATGACAACAGGTTCCAAGTAAAAAATACTACGTAAGGATGGCTCATCCTTCTATGAGCGCACACTTACAAAAAGCTGATTTTATTGAAATCGCAGATAATCAATACGCTAAAAAGGTGCTTTTACTTGGCTTTTATGTTTGATCGTAACGAAGGTAACAAACTATATTTTGGCGCAAGTATTGGCTCACCTGATCCCAAAAGTGATGAATATGTACCATTAGACATCACCATTGACAATATGGGGAATATGCATATCAGAAAAGCAACAGAACTTGACACACCAAGCGAACAAACCGAAAAAAAAAAGAAATAGAATTGACAGAAGAAGAAGAGTATAACAATCTCGCTCGGACTCTCCAAAGGTCATGGAAATAATGACATCCCATCCCTTTAACCCAAATCAATCATTAGATTATCATCCACACACTACAACATCTAATACCCGACACTATCCTTCACGAAGGAAGTCTAATGCTTCCTTTATTTCGTCTTCACTAACAGATTGATTGATACGCACATCACCGATACGACCTAAAAGTGTGACATTAATTTCATTTCCACGATTCTTTTTATCATGGTACATAAGTTTAATGAGAGTTGGATAATCATCACATGTGATGGGTAGCGTACCATAATTATCACGAATGAAGTTGACTGTCTGACGCATACACAATGTGGAAAATCCAGTCTTCAACACCGATAGATAAAGCTCTGCTATAAGTCCGAAGGCAACAGCATAACCATGAAGTATCGGTTCTTTTCCCTAATGCCCATGACTCAAAAGCATGCCCAAAAGTATGTCCTAAATTCAGTGCTTTTTCTAATACTTTTCTTTGCGGATCTCCTGTACTACACGTTCTTTCACCCTAACACTCTTTCTGAGCATACCACTCAATTGCTGTAAATCAGGATTATCAAGCTCAAAGTTTATCAATTCGCCCACATCTTCTCATCAGCAATCAAGCCATGCTTTAACATCTCAGCATAACCACTTCGAATATTCTGAGCATCGAGCGTTTTCAACCATTCTGTATTTAATAAAACAAAAATTAGCTTCATTAAAGACACCTATCTCATTCTTTAATCCACCAAAAATTAATCCCAGTCTTACCCCCACACTGGCATCTACCATTGCAAGAAGCGTTGTAGGAACATTGATAAAGTCTATTCCACGCTTGAAAGTAGAAACCGCAAAACCACCGAGGTCTGTAACCATTCCTCCACCAAGATTAATAAGCGAGAACGACGTGTTGCACCACCCGCTGTAACGCTTCCCAAACGCTGACAACACTGTCAAGCGTCTTATTACTATCTGTTGTCCCTATCGTAATACTTCTACTTCTTTCAAGCAAATAGTATCTTTTTACAAAGCTCCCAACACTTTTCGCGCGTCGTATCATCTACAAGTACGAAGACTTTATCGTTGTTGCATCCCTAACAGACACGCTAAACAATTCGTTCTTAAAAGAACTACATATAATAACATTCTGCATCACAAATTCTCTCTGCATAATTTCTCAATACAAAATTACACCTTTTATCACAAGAGTAACATAGACTTACACAAACATTTTACACTCTTTAATATTCTAAATGTATTTTTACTCCTATACATTCTTAAACTTTTTTTATCCTTCTTATCGTCAAATAGGATATTCGTAGACAATATATAGAAATTAATAGGAAAAACTATGGTAAAAAGATTGTTGACAATGGTTCTTCTACTGACTGGCACAATAACACTGCTGGCACAGAACCGAACAATTACAGGAACACTCTATGATGGAGAATTAAAAAGAAAATGTACCATACGCTATTGTCCAGTTGTTGAAACAAGACAGTAGCTATGTCGTTGGTGCTACATCTGACGAGGTGGGTAACTTTAAGATTACAGCTCCCACAAACGGACGATTTATTTTGAAAGCATCCTATGTTGGCTATAAAACGATCTTTCAAAAATCTGACGATTATCAATGAACAAGACTTATCACTGGGTCAGTTAGATTTCCAAATTGATGCACGCACCTTGAAAAGAAGTAAAAGTTGTGGCAAGTACGCCAAAAGTTATCGTTAAAGCAGATACCTTCCAGTATAATGCTTCGGCTTATCGTGTCCCAGAGGGTTCTACGATTGAAGCCCTTGTTAAGAAGATTACCCGGAGCGGAAGTATCAAGCGATGGAACTATCAAAAATTAATGGTAAAGAGGTAAAGAAAATTCTTGTTGATGGAAAAAGAATTCATGGTGGGCGATACAAAGACCGCTATGAAGAACCTACCAACCTCCATCGTACAAAACCATTAAGGCGTACGACCAAAAAGAGCGACCTGAGCCGTGTGACTGGCATTGACGATGGCAACGAGTCTACGGTTCTTGACTTTGGTATCAAGGCGGGGATGAATAAAGGGTTATTCTCAAATATTGACTTTGGTATCGCACACAAAAACAGATATTCAGAGAAAGCTATGGGTGCTTATTTCAACAATAAGTTCCGTATGATGGGCTTTGCATCTGCCAACAACGTCAACGATATGGGATTCGGCGGTGGCCCACGTGGTGGCTTCGGCGGTGTAAGACAGGGGCTTAACGCAACCAAAATGGTAGGACTGAACATGAATTATGACAACGGAAAAACCTACAATGGGATGGTAGTCTACGTTGGAATCACACTGACGGAGACTTGAACACGTGTGACAAGCGAAAACTTCGTTGCTCAACAGACCTCATTTTGCAAACCGTCTTGCACAAGAACATACAAGAACAAATTCATGGGACGGACGTTTCCGCTTAGAATGGAGACCTGATTCTATGTGGAACATTATGTTTCGACCTAACTTCCGACTCAGTAAGAACGACGGACAAGTCGTTAGTACATCTGCTGCATATAATGCCGACCCTTATAATTCTGTGGAGGAGCCTTTATCAACAACCGCCATTGCTCAACTTAAATCACGTGGATTGATAGTAAACACACAGCATAACATGACCATAAAGCTATGGCAACACCACTTCGCTGGGTGCTATCTTACAAGTAAATCGCAAACTATCAAGCAACGGACGAAACATAACATTGCGTGTAGACGGCAACTATAACGATGCTAATTCTAAGACCTTCTCAACGCAAGACATTCAGTATTTCCAACTACAAGACGCACTCGGGAACGACTCTACCTATCGGGCATATCGTTACAACCTTATGCCTACTAAGAGCTGGGACTACGCATTACAAACAACTTATAGTGAGCCTATTGCCCACAAAACCTATCTACAATTCAGCTACGAATTTAAGTACGGCTTCTCAAAGAGCGATCGTGACACCTACGACCTTTCGACTATGCCATCAGGAACGTTTGGTAGCCTGCAACCTGCTTACCGCTCATGGAACAACTACCTCAACCTACTGACAAATCCTTTGGTAAACTATCTCGATGACAACCTAAGTCGATACTCTGAATATCGCACTATACTACGACATGCAGGTAATGATGCGCATGATTCGTGACAAATGGAAAATGAACGTAGGTGTAATGCTACAACCTCAACACGCTACCTATATGCAAAATTACCTCAACACGCACGTTGACACGGCTCGAACAGTATTTAACTGGGTCCCTACCTTAGACTTCCGATACAAGTTTAACGAGCAAAAGCAACCTACGCATCAATTATAAAGGGTACGTTGTCTCAACCTGCTATGACACAATTACTCAGCATCGTCTGACAACACTGACCCTCAAAAACATTGCCATTGGTAACCCAGGACTGAAACCTGCCTTCACCAATAATTTCAGTTTGTTCTACAACACTTACAAGCAAAGTCATGCACAAACACTCATGACCTTTGCCAATTTCTCAACAACACGAAATGCCATTGGCAACCGTGTGACATACGATGCCATTACAGGAGCACGCATAGTACAACCCATCAACGTAAATGGTAATTGGAATGCTGATGGGGACTGATGTACAACACAGTATCGACTCGGCAGGAGTATGGAACATCCATAGCTTTTCACGTGCCAACTTCAACCGATACGTGAGCTATTTGCAGCCTAATAGAACGAGCGACTTAAAAACAAAATATCACCAAATCATTAACCCTCAGCGAACGACTCGCCGCAAGCTATCGTTCCTCATGGTTAAAACTGGGTTAGATGGCTCGTTCGATCGTACACGAAACCAAGAATAATCTACAAAAATGTCAACAACCTACGCACATGGCAATTTGCATGCGGAGAACATTGAATCTTAACCTCCTTGGGAACATGAATATATCAACCGACCTTCACCAAAACAGCCGACGTGGATATAGCGATGCTTCTCTAAACACCAACGAACTATCTCTGGAATGCACAAATAGCACAGAGTATGCTGACTGGTAACGCTCTGACTCTCAGCCTCCAATTCTATGACATCTTACGACAGCAGAGCAATCTCTCTCGTGTCATCAATGCCGTAAGTCGCACGGACACCGAATACAATAGCATTAATAGCTACATCATGCTACGTGCCACTTATCGTCAAAAACCTCTTTGGCGGCAAGAACACTATGCCAAAACCAAAGGGATCGTCCAGACTTCGACCGCAACGGTCCTGGAATGGGTCCACGTCAAGTAATCGTTCTCCTCATAGTGGTAACGCCCGTCCTCCTATGGGAGGCGGATTCAGCGGATCTAAAACATCATAAAAAGAAAAAGCTGTATCAAAAGTCTGAGACAATCGTCCCAACTTTTGATACAGCTTTTTACCCGACATTTTTACCCGCAAAACATCTTTATCTTACAAAACACACATACATCTCTACAAGCGTCTTATTCAGATATTGGTACACTCCTTTTAGAAAAACTCATATCCTGACACCCCACTACATATTCCTTTCTCCAAAAACTACAAGCCCACCTGAATGTCTCCCATAACTTCAAATGTACCTACAAAAGATAACTACACATCCTTACCCGTATGCAAGTCATCCCTACACCACCTGCGAGTTGTAAACTTTTTTTCATATAACAGAATACTAACACTTAGTCTTTTGACATCGAAAAAGCCATCAATTGACTTGCAAAGAGATGCTCATCTCGCACGCTACTAACGCCCTTTCCAAGTCCAACAAAGCACTTTCTCTTACGCCACCCCATAACCCTCTGATATACTGACAAATACAAAACCACTTCTCAAAGTTCCTTTCCCCGAAATATATAAAGTTACTCCGTGTTATGTAAATATTTTTCAGCAAACATTAAGACCCTATAAAGTATAGCGCACCTTCATACGATTAGTTAACTCAAATCCGCAGCATTTTTCTTGTGAGAAATATTTTATATTTTGATGTAACATTTTAAGTCTCTATCCATTGATATGGGGGAATTTCTAAAAATTCTTGATTCCTGTATAGAGCATGAAAACCATATTCTCAGCAATGAAGGAAAAGAGAACAAAAATATTTCCATGACTGAATGCCTTGCTGCTACCTACACGTTTGCCCAATACTGATTCACTAAGTTTTTCAAAGCCCAACTTCGAAAACGTCCATAATATGATAAATTCCACTGAAAGGAGTGATATTCTCATTTTTAATTGCTACCTTTGTCATGTCAGATTTTTGCTTACTTGTTATGTTTGCAGCACTAAGATAGGTGAGATTTCTGACATATTCAAGTGTTTTGAGGATATTGTTCCTCAGGTACTTGGAGTTCTTATAAGAATTTATGCTGCAAATTAAGGTAATATAAGAAAAATACGTCATAAAAATTTTGCAGTATCGGCTTAATTTTCTTATTTTTGCATCAATATGTACAATTAAAAATTATTTATTAAGATGAAGCCATTATATTTAGTCCTATTGATAATATTTTTGCATTTCAAAGTTGTGATAAGACAGACTTTACCAATAAAGAATATGTTGAAAAAAACAACTTTCACTCAATCTTTGTGGGGATAATGAAAAATTTCTCCTTGGACTACTGTGGTCGCATACAGGAAATGGCAGCACTTTATATGTAAAAACAAGGTAAAGATACAAAAGTTTGTAAAGATGGAACATTTGAAATATCCAAGGGACGTTGTTCTACTTCTGACACAATTACGCTATATTTAAAAACAAGAAATCCTGATTGGATTCATATTGGAATAACCTACCGAAAAAGAATGAAATCTCCTTCTATTTCTGACGACTTAACCATAAAAAAATAAAAGGTTATGTTGATAATATTCAACATATAGATACAACGCATACTATTCATGCCTTTTATGTCGATGATAAAATAACAGGATCGGATTATATATTCAAATTAAATTTTTTTAAATATGAAAAATTTATTACCATTTTTAATGATTGCTTTTGTTACTATATCATGTAGTAATGAAATCGAAGAATCTTATTTACAAAATGATTTGTTGAAAGAACAAAAATTCGAACATTGCAGTAACTAAACAAAAAGAAACGTCTACAAGGGTAGCAAAAAGTTTCCCAAATAAAGACGAGACAAATGGTGATATTGTTGATGATGAACTTGTTGTAGTATATGGAAGTGATAGAACAGAAACTGCAAAAGAGGGAAGATCGCACTAAAGAGTGCAGCTGCACAAAGTTTGGTTTGCCACAAGGAGTTTATGTTGTTGAATACTTGATATGCTATAAAAAAATGTATATAAGCCAGGGTATGATATTTGGTCTGAAGAGTACTCAAAAATGCGGCTACAAACCGTCTCAAGATTTTGTATTGGGTAATAGCAGTATAGCTTTAACAAAAGACCGTGGATACGAAGAACCTGCAAGCAACGCAAAGGGAACTTAAAAACATTCTGTTCTTCATGTTGTCAGCGACTTGTATGGTCGGAGAATGGATCGATATGATCCATGTACTCCTAAAGACATCAGAATGGAGTATTCTATCTCACCACAATAAAAAATATGAATAAAAGATTATTTTTCAGTTTTTTTCGCTTTTTTTGCGATATTATCTTTTCCTTTTCTAACTAGCTGTGAAAATGAAAGCAATTCTATGTTAGGTAATAAAGATACTGCAAATAGGAGAGAATTTATTGTTCCTACAATAAATAATGACACAACGACACTTTGTGTCAATTCTTTAGAAGATTTGCGAAATTCTCTAACACAAGTAGTAAACGAACGTGAGAATCGATTAATACAGAAGGGATGGACAAAAGTCGAAGAAGAACAACCACAAACCAGAAGTGTTTTAAGAGCAAAAGACGAATACGAACCGATACAGTGTATATCTACCGAGACTGTTGATTTTTATTCGGATCCATCTGTTTATGCTAACTTTTAATGCTAAATTTAGCAAAAGTATGGTTGACTCTATCAATAAAGTTGTTTCGCCTGAATTAAGGATTAGCACGAATAAAAAATATGTGTGTAGATGGAGACTCTATGGAACATATTATAATGCAAACGATGGAGAAAAAGTTTCTGCACGCCCCTCACCTTTATGTGGTCTTGTTCCTAATACGAAATCATCTTATACAGAGCGAGGGTATTCTTTATATTTATACAAAACTAAAGAAAATGTCAACTCAATATCAAATGAATTCTTATCAACTACGAATTCAGTGGGAAAATGTATCTCATAAAACCATTATATTAGATATTGATTGGCCGTTCTTTGCAAGACATCCTTCTAATATTGGAAGTCTTGGCTATCAGTTTATTTATGCGGTTAGCAAGAGAATATAGTTTATAAAAGGAGTCTAAAAAGTCGTTTTTGTATTACCTTTTTTCTAAAACATAACACGACTTTGGAGTGATTTAATCCTCCCTTCGGGGCAAGGGTCTTTGTGGTACAAATGGCAATTTGTGGTACAAAGACACACCTTGCTGATGTAGAAAAATGGGATTATAAGCCAATGCCGTGTTACTGCATTCACTGAATACAGTAACTAGGCGTAGGGAAAACACGCATTCGAGGAATGCAGTACTTCAGAGTTTCCGCCATCTTTCCACATCATCTTTGTATTGGTCGAGATGTTCTCGAAACACCTGCTCCACATATCCTGAAACGCTTGCTCCCTGCTCACCGATTTTCCTCACCACGAAGTCCAACTTTCGTTGAGTTTCCTCTGATACATACACGGCTTTGCGGTGGCTGTTGCGAAAGGGCTGGAGATATTTCCCCTGAAACTCGGATAATTGCTTCCTGTCCTTTGTTTTTCCCATTCGTTGATGATTCTCTTCGGTAGAAGTAGCCCTTTCCGTTGGTGACAACTCTGTTTCTTGATAGGACGGTTGAGAATAGTCCTCGTGACTCTCCTTGTCATTTTGTTCCTCAACTTTAACAGGTTCAAACCTTTTCTTTTCCTCCTCATAATCTACGGGTTGGTCAAAATCAGGGCAATTCTTCGGGCTTGCGAGTTTAACGCCATAATTGCCCATATCCCTGATAGCTTGTTCTAAAATGGTTCTTCTCTTTTCATCCATATTTGTCATGTTTTCTTGGGTATTGGGTAATAACCTGAACTCGGTATAAGTTTCTTTTTATTACCATAATTCCGCAACATAATTTCTTGTGAGAAAAATTTTCATGTCTTGATGTGACATTTTGGGACTCTATACGTTGATATGGAGAATTTCTAAAGTTCTTGATTCCTGTATAGGTATGAAAACCATATTCTCAGCAATGAAGGAAAAGAGAACAAAAAATATTTCCATGACTGAATGCCTTGCCGATGCCTACACGTTTGCCCAATACTGATTCACTAAGTTTTTCAAAGCCCAACTTCGAAAAACGTCCATAAAATGATAAAAATCCACTGAAAGGAGTAATATTCTCGTTTTTATTGCTACCTTTGTCATGTCAGATTTTTGCTTACTTGTTATGTTTGCAGCACTAAGATAGGTGAGATTTCTGACATATCCAAGTGTTTTGAGGATATTGTTCCTCAGGTACTTGGAGTTCTTATAAGAATTTATGCTGCGGAATTAAGGGAATAATACATACAAATTAACGTTTGGAGTAGTTCTTTTTAGTTATATAAATTCTTTGTTCTGCTATTATTTTTGTAATTTTACCCCCAAAAAGTTTAATTGATGTTGAGCTTTGCTCAACTTACAAGACATACAATATATGAACTGCATTAAGGTGAGTGTAGAGCAATTAGGAAGAATCCGAGATACGAAATCCAGCTTTCTCCTCTGATGGTCTTTTTCTGGTGAGTCCGGATTAGGGAAGAGTTATTTGGCCTTGCTATGCCACTACTTCTTTGAGTTGTTGGTTAATACCAACAGACTAAACCATTTTTTCATAGACAGTGATATTGACTTTAATACCGTTTCTAAAAATTTTCATGACGTTGGCACAGCCTTGGAAATCAAGAAACAGGATTTGGAGGTATGGATGGCAAAAGATGCTCTTCTCTATCTCAGCTATATGTTGGGCTACGATGATTTGTCTGGGAAGATAAAGATAAATCTACCCAATAGTTTCCCTGATACCATGACCTTTACTTACAAGCAGGAATTAACAGGGTTTGGTCAATGCCGAAGACATTTATACCATTTTGTCTTTGGGTAGCTTTAAACTTCAGAATACAAGAGAAAAACACAATTTGACGAGTCGCCTTTTTCGTTCTTGTTGCGTTTTGTTATGATTGATTACATCTTTGGCGATTACCAGAAGTTAGGCAACACTTTTTGTTTTTGCCACCCTCACGCAGTCCTATCCTTACGGAGCAGATGATACCAACTACAGGTATGTACTCAGAATTTCTTGAAGATATGGTAGGGACTTAACCAGAATCAAGCCACGCCCAGATACCGCCTCTGAGATGGTTTTAAACCTGTTTAAGCTTATACTTGAAGGAGAGGTGAACAAAGAAGAAACCACGTATGTGTACGACCAACAACATTTCCATGCGGTATCAGCCGCTGCCGCATCTATTCGGGAAGTGCGCCCCTGCAAATTCTGGCGAAGAAACAGGATGTCAGTAAGTGTGCTATCCTTGTAGAAGAACCTGAGGCGCATCTGCATCCACTGAAACAGCGCATGATGGCTGACATTATAGGAACTTTGAGTCATAATGGAGCTTTTTATGCAGATAACCACGCATAGTGACTATTTCTTGAGAAGACTAAATGAGTTGATTATCTATACTAGAAGCATATAAAGGTACAAGTGATAAGGAAAAAAATTGGAGGAGCTTTCCAAGAAAAATGAATATTACCTATGATATGAGTATTGACGATACCACTCTTGGTGCTTACCTGCTGCAAAAAAACAAGCGGATGGGACATCCAAGGTTATCAAAGCAAAATTTGAGTGATGGTATCCCTTTCTCTGCTTTCAGAGATGCCATTATAGATAATATGAATAATCAAGATTATTTAGAGGAGTTCCTACAAGATGGTATTGAGTGATTCGTTTATGAAGATGTTCGATAAAGCTGTTTCCTTTGCTGGCAAAAGTAGAAAAAGAACATTTGGACGGTAGAGGAACATGAATGCGGTGCCACCATGACTCAGTTGGAAATTAATGCTAATGGTACGTTCTTGGGCTTTGACCATCAGTTGGTTAAAAGGTGTTAAGGACATTACTACAAGTAGGTCATCAACATTAGAGGATAAGGACTGTGATGGCATCGCTTTTTGCTTGACGATGTCAATCAGGAACATCTTGTGTTCGTAGAACTGAAATCCGCTTTGACATAGTTAAAAATAACGGGGGCTTTTCATCAGATTATCATGTCTTTTATTAAGATGCACGCATGGCTGTCTTTTGTGCAGAGGCTACGACATAGAGCAACTGAAAGTGCATTTTATCACAGCCTGCAAGTGCTACAAGAATAAAGACCAAGAGGAGAATGTTTTTGCAAAAGATTTCCCAAGCCCAAGAACTTGAGAATGATACTTTTGAGACTAAATTCTTGAAACCTTTGTTGAACAAGCACCATATCAAGAGTGAAGCTGTCTAGCTTTGTCGATATTCAGAAACTACCTTTTCATGATAGCATTTGCGATAAAGAAATCAGCATGTACCTACAACTGACAGCCCAACATTCCAGATTCAAAAGCACAAGTAAATTTAGTAAAGTGAGTCTTAGTATATATTTTAAAAAAGTTTTTATAGCTTTGTGAAGTGCATGATACCTTCTGATTTCCATTAAGCTCCTTTGTTAATATTTTTATAACTCATGTAAAAGCTGTATTACATAACATGATTTGATGTGCCATCCTTTAGTGTAAAAGATTATATTTCTAATGAGATAAATTTTATATATGATGTGACATTTTTAGACCTATAAAGCTCATTTTGCAGGCAGAAAAGTGTCATGCCCTTCGATATATACTCATGTTTCGCCCACCCAAGATACCTTCAGCACTAAATTGACGGTTCAAATTACTCAATAGCTCATTTTGCAGGCTTAGACATTTCTATCTTTCCGATGTACACTAACTTTGTTGGCATTTAAGGTGCCTCAAAATTAAAAGTTAGTATGTTCAAGATTAGAAGCATATGGCTCATTTTAGGACTCTATCCATTGATATGAGGCTTTTCATGTATCTTGGACTTGTCTAAGCATAAAAACCTCCACCCAAAACAATAGGGTATGTGAGAACTATAAAGACATGCTGTTTATTCAGGGAATACCTCAGAGTAGTATACTTTATTTGTAGATGAGATTCAGAACGTTCCGTCTTCCTATTCGCACCCACTTTTGCTACGGAATTAAGGTATTATATAAACATATACACAGACATAGCAGAATACGTCAAATTGAAAAAGGCATACAAGATACCAACAAGGAAATAATAAAAAGAATTCCTGAAACTTTGTGGTCTTATGACCGAGTGAGCTTTTAACAGCCAAAAACAATACGGGATTGCTTATATTGAGGCAATCCCATAAATATGTTTCTATTAAAGTTTAACCCAATAAAAGTCATAAATAAAGATGAAATAGCATCTTATCTTTACTTTACAACAAATTTCTTAACAGTTCCGTCAGCATACTTTACTAACTGAACTCCTCGATGTGTTTCACTAACAATCTGCCCATTGAGAGTTGAAGCGTCCAACAACTCTACTACTCGTAGGGTCAACAACATTTGAAGATTCAACACTTGTGTCCACCTTTGGACCATAATAACGAATTGTGGCTGATCATTTACAGCACCTGTCTTGTCTTTTACGACACCTGCAGGAATAGTAACAAAGTAAGTTTTTTTCCTTCCTTCACACTAAATGTATCAACATAACCATCAGCATCATTACCAAATATAGTAAGCGTATTCTTACCCTCTAAACGTGCTGACCATTCTGGCGACCCAGAAGGGCGAATATAAGCTGAATTATAAATATGATCCTGACGAATCTGAACCTCAGGATTTTGATTTACTAATACCAACTCTTCATTAAAAGGTTATACTAAATGATAAACTTGCATTCTTTTGAAAATGTGAGTCCTTTTCTGGTGTAACCTTACTTACTGTAAGAGAAGCAACATTAGCCTCATCTATATTAAAGAACTCACCCCAACCTCCATTAGAATAAGAGCTTATAGCACCTTTTGGTACTACTATTGATGCAGGAGAAGCAATTCCATAGAATGGTGCATCATAAGGTTCATAATAATCCATAATTTCTGGTGCTGTACTTCCTTGTGCTATAACCTTTGAGAGTTGCGTACAATCATGAAATGCATGAGCATATACCCCCATAAGTCCAGATGGCATTATAACCGTAGTTAGGTTCTTGCAACCAGCAAAGCATCCATCGGCAACATAATATACCGATGATGGTAAGGTCACCTCAACAAACTGAGTATTGGCAAATGCTTGCTCATCAATAAAACTCAAATACTTTGGCCAATTGATACTCTTTAATTTTTGAATCAATAAAGGCACCATAACCAATTGCTACAACATTATCAGAAAGTTGAATACTCTCTAATTCACTTCCCCAAAATGCACCGCCTGCAATACCTAAACATGCGTCATCAACCTTACAAGTTTTTACTCCCTTAAGGAGGGCTAACGTTAATACCTTATAATTGGCAGTATAAAGAACTCCATCACGCAAAATAAAGTTCTTATTATTAGTGTCCAAAACTAATTTTTTTCCAAGCCTGTATTTGCAAAAAGCACAGCTACCGATTGTTTTCAAGGTTACGAGGAGGCTCAAGTTCCTTAAAGCCTTGCAACCAAGAAAAAGCTTCATCATCAATCTTCTTCAAGGAATTTGGCAAAGTGAATTCTGACAAAGAAGGGCATTCATTGAAAGTTCCTTTACTTATTTCGACAAGTCCTTCATGAAAGACAACCTTCGTTAAAAACTTGCTTTTCAAAAAGCAGATTTGCCTAACACTTCAACCGATGAAGGTATCTCTATTTCTCGCAAACCACTAAAAATAGAAAGCACCTTCGCCTATCACTTTAAGTCCTTCATTAAGTTTTTACAGACGTAAGAACTGGTATTGAACTTGTACCAAAGAAGGCATGATCACTTATCACCTCAACCGATGCAGGTAATTCTACACTCGATAACTTTGATGAACTGAAAGCATAAGAACCTATATAACGTAATTTCTTTGGGAAAACAAAACTGGTAAACCTTGTACCTGAAAACGCCGATTTCTTAATAGAATCAACTGTCTCTGGTATTGATATAGAAGTGGCATCTGACCATTTACAAGCCTCTTCACCAATAGTGGTAACAGTGTACTGCTTGGCATCTGGGCTGTTTACCGTTTCTGGAATAACAACAGCTTCTTTTACTTTGCTATCCAATTTTGAAAGTTCTACTGTTGTCTTACTCGTTACCGTATAAGTGAGGTTACCAACAGAAAATTGTTCTTGTGCATTTACCATTGTTGTTATAAATGCTAACATTGTAAGTAAAAAAAGTGTTTCATACGCAATCTTTTATATGTTATTAAATAAGAATACAAAATTATTATAGTCTACAAAAATTATAAAAAAATATCTTGATTATCAAAAAGAAACAAACAGAAATAATAGATTTTTCAAATAATACGCCTTAAATATCACATAATGAATGAATATTTATAGATTTAATTCAACTATTTATCCCACACTAAACAAAAAGTATCAAAAATAACACATTTATCAAAAAGAAAAACTATACAAAACCTACATTTCTAAACATTCCCATGATTTAGGTATGGTCACTAACATTCGTCTCGATATGAATTAAGCAGATAAAAATTTGATAATCTGAATATTTTTTTACTTTCTTTGTGGACATAGAAACCAATGAGGACTATACAGCTAATTGATACACATTTGACAATCATATTAGCCCGTTAATTTATTTTCATTGAAGACAAAAGAATAAACATGGAACAAAAACTCTTGACCTTAGCATTATTATCATCAGCGATTCCACATAGTCAGAAGATAATCGCACAAACATCGGAAAACGTTAAGGATAAACCAAACGTGATAATTATATTAGCCGACGATCTGGGGGTATGGTGACGTAGAATGTTATGGTGCTAAAAATGTTCTGACACCTAATATTAATAGACTTGCACAATCGGGCATACGATTTACAAATGGTCATGCAGTCGCTGCTACCAGTACCCCCTCACGCTATTCACTCCTGACGGGTGAATACGCTTGGCGACGTGAGGGGACGGACGTAGCAGCAGGAAATCTAGGAATGATTATCAAACCCAGTCAGTTTACGATGGCAGATATGTTCAAGAGCCGTGGTTATGCGACGTGTGCAATTGGCAAATGGCATCTTGGTTTAGGCGACAAAGATGGTGAGCAAGACTGGAATGCACCTCTACCCAGATCCTAGGCGACCTTGGTTTTGACTATCATTATATTATGGCTGCCACGGCCGATCGTGTTCCATGCGTCTTTATTGAGAATGGAGCGGTTGCTAATTATGATCAGAGTCAGCCGATAGAAGTATCTTATAGACAGAATTTTGAAGGTGAACCAACTGGACGTAAGAACCCAGAGTTACTTTATAATATGCGTTCAAGCCATGGACACGACATGTCAATCGTTAATGGCATCGGTAGAATTGGATATATGAAAGGTGGAGGAAAAAGCTCTTTGGAAAGATGAAAACCTTGCTGACTCAATACTTGCACATGCCGTGAAATTTATCGAGAAACATAAGAAAGAACCTTTCTTTATGTATTTTGCGACAAACGATGTTCATGTCCCTCGCTTTCCACACGAGCGATTTCGTGGGAAAAACAAAATGGGAGTAAGAGGCGATGCTATCGTACAATTTGATTGGACTGTTGGTCAATTGATGAAAAACTCCGTGAACTGAAGATAGATAATAACACACTCGTTATTCTTACAAGCGACAACGGACCTGTTGTAGACGATGGATATGTCGATCGTGCCGAAGAACTACTAAACGGACATCGTCCCTCAGGACCTTTCCGTGGCAACAAATATAGTGCTTTTGAAGGTGGCACCGCTGTACCATTTATCGTTTCATGGCCTCAAAAGATTAAGTCAGGGAATGGTGCTCTAAGGCTCTCGTAAGTCAAATAGACCTCCTTTCGTCATTAGGGTTCGCTCATATATGCTCGCCTACCAAAGGAAGTGCGCCAGACAGTCGTAACTATCTATCGACTTTACTTGGCAACGATTTGAATGGACGAGGACTATGTCATAGGGACAATCCAACACTCACGTTCTATCTGTCCTAACATCTCAATATCGCTACATCGAGACCAAGTAATGGCCCAAAAATGATACAATGGGGACCAAAAATTGAAACGGGAAACCTTCCCACCCCACAACTTTACGATATGTCGGCTAATCTTACGAAACAAAGAATATTGCAGATGAAAAACATAGAAGAAAGTAGCACGTATGCAATTCATCCTAAAAAATGAAAGAAATAAAGTGGAAACAAAATAAATGTTTATCGTCTTTCTAATATGGAATAAAAAGATGAGCTTAGGTACTATTTCTCCACAGAAGAACTATCTTATTATTCCTTATTAACTTCGCAATATTCAAAAAGCAGTAACTTTGCAAAAGAACAATTAGGAAAAAGAAAAATAATGATATCAATAGACGGACTGACGGTGGAATTTGGCGTGAAGCCATTGTTTAAGGATGTTTCATTTGTCATCAATGAGCGAGATAGGATTGCCTTAGTGGGTAAGAACGGAGCTGGAAAGTCGACGATGTTGAAGATTCTCTGTGGATTGCAAAGACCTACGGGGGCGTTGTTTTCCATACCGAATGATACGACTGTGGGCTATCTTCCTCAGGTGATGAAGCTTTCTGACGATACGACCGTGAAGGAGGAGACAGCGTAAGGCCTTCGCTGACAAGACGAAGATGGAGGCGAAGCTCAAGAAAATGGAGCAGGAAATGGCTGAGCGTACCGACTATGAGAGTGAGGGATACGCTGAGTTAGTGGAACGCTTCACCACTGAACACGAACGCTATATGATGATGGGAGGTGAGAATGAGAGGCTGAAATTGAGCGTACGCTGACGGGCCTCGGATTCAGCCGTGACGACTTCGACCGCCCCACGCGTGAGTTCTCTGGTGGATGGCGTATGCGTATTGAGTTGGCGAAGATTCTTCCGTCGTCCTGACGTACTTCTGCTGGATGAGCCGACGAACCACCTTGACATTGAGTCTATTCAATGGCTGAGCAATTCCTCTCTCAGAGTGCCAAGGCCGTTGTCCTTGTGAGTCACGACCGTGCATTTGTCAATAACGTTACGAACCGTACGCTGGAGATTACTTGTGGACACGTGGAGGACTATCGTGTGAAGTATGACGAGTATCTTGTCCTCAGAAAAAGAGCGTCGTGAGCAGCAGCTCCGTGCGTATGAGAACCAGCAGAAGGAAATTGCAGAAACAAGGGCGTTCATTGAGCGTTTCCGCTATCAAGCCACAAAGGCCGTACAGGTACAGCAACGTATTCGCCAGTTGGAGAAGATTGTGCCTATTGAGGTGGATGAAGTGGACAATTCGGCTATGCGTCTGAAGTTTCCTCCGTGTTTGCGAAGTGGGGATTATCCTGTTATTGCAGAGGGATTGGGGAAGACTTACCCAAGCAGATTGCATAGTGACGGACCGGGACAGACGGTGTTTGAGGGTGTAGACCTGATTATCAAACGAGGTGAGAAAGTGGCCTTTGTCGGTAAGAACGGTGAGGGAAAGTCTACCTTCGTGAAGTGTATAATGGGTGAGATACCATTTGATGGTATGCTAGAAGATAGGTCATAACGTACAGATAGGTTATTTTGCACAGAGATCAGGCACAGCTCTTAGATGAGGACCTCACGATATATGAAACCATTGATAGAGTTGCCACAGGGCGATATGCGTCTGAGGATAAACGACCTGCTCGGTGCCTTTATGTTCGGTGGAGAGACGTCGGAGAAGTATGTCAAAAGTACTTTCGGGAGGTGAGCGTTCACGCTTAGCGATGATTAAGCTATTAGCTGGGCCAGTAAACCTCCTTATCCTCGATGAGCCTACCAATCACCTTGACATCGCCTCAAAGGAAGTGCTGAAAGAGGCTATCAAAGCCTTTGACGGTACGGCAATCATCGTGAGCCACGATCGTGAGTTCCTCGACGGACTGGTGAGCAAGGTGTATGAGTTTGGTGGTGGTAAGGTCAGAGAGCATTTAGGGGTATCTATGATTGGCTTGAAGCCCCTCCAACTCCCCGAAAGGGGAGGTGCAGAGGACCTCTCGCTGAATAGTGGGGATAATGGTAAGTCTTCATCAAATAATAGCAAAGTGCAACTCCCTCCTTCGGAGGGGTCGGGGAGGCTTCTGGTGAGGCTTTTATCCTACGCTGAACGCAAAGAGCTACTAGAAGAAGATTCGTAAGGCTCAGCGTGCTGTGGACGAGTCTGAGGCTAAGATAGCGAAGTTGGAAGCACGTAAGAGCGAACTCGATGAACTCCTGATGACTCCCGAGAATGCCTCGAATATGGAACTCGTGACGGAATATACCAACCTCCAGCGTGAACTCGATGAGGAAAACGAACGATGGATGTTGCTTTCAGAAGAATTAGAATCTTTAAATATTGAGCTTTGAACTTTGAACATTGAACTTTGAACTTTGGACATTGGACATTGTCTACATCGGTAATCATAATTATGACGTACTGATGAGAACTTCATTCGAATAATTTTGAATTATGAATTAAACCAAATATTTTTTTACTATGCGTATCAAAAACTTTTACCAATGATGCTCCTTGCATCTGCTCCGATAGCTGGAATGGCACAAAGCCAGGCAGGTATCAAAGCCGAGAATTTCGACAAGTCGGTGCGTCCAGCTGACGACTTCTTTAGATTTACCACAGGTGGATGGCAGAAACTCAATCCACTTCCTGCTGCTTTCTCACGCTACGGCTCATTCGACCAGTTACAGGAGACAATAACAAGCGTGTCAACATCATCCTCACTGACCTGCTCAAGAAGCAGGGTAAGCAAGTGCCACAGAGAAAAAGTTAGGCGACTTCTATAAGCTCGCTATGGACTCTGTGCGCCGTAACAAGGAGGGTGTGAACCCAGTTAAAGCCGCTGCTCAATGAGATGGAGAGCGCAAAGAGCCTGTCAGACCTTCGTGCTCTTCAACTGAAATATGCAAACTTTGGCTATGGTGTGCCAATGGGCTATTCCTTTGAGGCCGACGAGAAGAATGCGAAGATGAACATCCTCCTTATCTATCAGGACGGACTGAGCCTCGGACAGAAGGAGTACTATCTTGACAATGATAAAGGCAACAACAGAAATCCGTAATGCCTTTCCACCAGTTCATTGCCAATATGTTCCGTCTCTATGGATTCTCTGATGCACAGGCACAGGCTAAGCGTGATGCCGTTATGCGTTATGAGGACGATGCTGGCAATGATTTCAAAGAGTCGTACAGAATTGCGTGATGTAGAGGCTAACTATAACAAGATGACACTCAGCGAGTTCAAGGAGAAGTATCCTAACATTCCACTTGAGCAGATGGCAAATGCAGAGGGTATCAAGAGTGAGTATATCCAGACAATGGTTGTTGGCCAGCCAGACTTCCTTGCTGGTGTTGACAAGTTGAATGCTACAGAGAGTGCCGAGAACTCCGTGCACGTATGGAATGGAGTGCTATCCTTGCCTCGGCTAACTATCTGAGCGATGATGTGCGTGCTGAATACTTCAACTTCTTCAGCAAGACAATGCGTGGTACAAAGGAGGACTATCCTCGTTGGAAGCGTGCCACTCAGCAGGTGGAGAGCCAGATGGGCGAAGCACTTGGTCAGATCTATTGTGAGCGTTATTTCCCAGCTACAAGCAAAAAGCGTATGGAAGACCTTATCAAGAATCTTGAGCTGAGTCTTGCTGAGCGTATTAAGGCACAAGACTGGATGAGTGAAGCTACGAAGAAGGCGGGACTTGAGAAGCTTTCATCGTTCTATGTCAAAGTAGGCTATCCTAACAAGTGGAAGGATTTGAGCCAGCTTACGATTGACCCATCTAAGTCATATTATGAAAACGTGCAGACTTGCCACATATTCTGGGCAAAGGATGCCATCGAGGAAAAGGCTGGTAAGCCAGTTGACAAGGATAAGTGGTTGATGACTCCACAGACGGTGAATGCTTACTATAATCCTACAACGAACGAAATCTGTTTCCCAGCAGGTATTCTTCAGTATCCATTCTTCGACCCAAAGGCTGATGACGCCTTTAACTATGGTGCTATCGGTGTGGTTATCGGTCATGAGATGACACATGGATTCGATGATCAGGGACGTCATTATGACAAGGATGGTAATATGACAGACTGGTGGACAGAAGGATGGTAAGAACTTTGAGGCACGTACGGGTAAGTATGCTGACTTCTTCAGTGCTATCAAAGTGTTACCTGATCTCTATGCAAATGGTAAGCTCACATTAGGGTGAGAATCTTGCTGACCACGGTGGACTTGAAGTTGCTTTCAATGCTTTCGAGAAGACAGCAGAGGCTAAGAAGGGTGAAAGAGCATTATGGGTTTCACACCAGAACAGCGTTTCTTCATCGCCTATGCAGGTGTATGGGCAAACAATATCACTGAGGCTGAAATCCGTAGTCGTGTGAAGGTGACCCTCACTCTCTTGGCGAATGGCGTGTGAATGGTGCTTTGCCACATATCAACGCATGGTATAAGGCATTCGGTGTGAAGGAAGGCGACAAGCTCTTCATCCCAGAAACTGAGCGTTTGAAACTTTGGGTAAGTTATAGGGTGTTGGGTGTTGAATGTTGGATGTTGGGTGTTGAATGTTGGGTGATAATGATTACTACAAAAATGCATTGATACACTACATACCATCAACACCCAACATTCAACACCCAACATCCAACATCCAACAACCAACACCCAACATCCAACAACCAACAACCAACACCCAACATCCAACAACCAACAACCAACAACCAACAACCAACATCCAACAACCAACAACCAACATCCAACAACCAACAACCAACAACCAACAACCAACAACCAACATCCAACAACCAACAACCAACAACCAACAACCAACAACCAACAACCAACAACCAACACCAAATAATATGTATTCATCATCACCCAACACCCAACACCCAACACCCAACACAATCAGGCTCCTTGCACCAGCCAAGAACTTAGAATGTGGTATAGCTGCTATTGAACACGGGGGCTGATGCCGTATACATTGGTGCTTCCCGCTGGAGCACGCCAGTCCGCAGGCAACAGCGTGGAAGATATCGGCAAGCTATGCGAGTATGCTCACCGTTATGGTGCTTCTGTTCACGTGACCATCAATACGATTATCTATAACGATGAGTTTGACGATACACTTGCACTGGTGCGTGAACTGGTGGACGTTGGCGTGAGATGCCTTTCTTCTAGGGACATGGGATTGATGAGTAAGGTAAGAGATAGTTCCTGACACGGTAGCTCTCACGCCAGCACACAATGTGATACACGAACATGGGAGAAGGCACAATGGCTTAGCCAGCAGGGGCTTTGACCGTGTTGTACTGCTCGTGAATTGTCAGCTGAGGAAATAAACGTTATCCATAATCGTTTGCCAGAGCTTGAGTTAGAAGCCTTTGTACACGGTGCATTGTGCGTGAGTTATAGTGGTGTTTGCTATGTTTCACAACATAGTTTCGGGCGTTCAGCCAATCGTGGTGCGTGTGCACAGTTCTGTCGATTAGCATTCGACCTAAAGGATTCAGACGGAAAGACCATTGAACACCAGCGTCATCTTCTTTCCTTGAAGGATATGAGCCAAATTGAAAACCTCGAAACGCTGATGCGTTCGGGGGCTTCATGCCTTTAAGATAGAGGGAAGACTGAAGGATATCAACTACGTGAAAAAAACGTTGTCTCTGCTTATAGCAAACGCATTGACGAGATTATCGGTAAGCATCCAAGTAAATTCCGTCGTGCTTCTTTAGGACGTGTCCGCTATTCGTTTACACCCGATTTGAAGAAGACTTTCAATCGTGGTTATACCAATTACTTCCTCAAAGGCAGGCAGGCTGATATCTTCTCACCCGACACGCCAAAGGCTTTGGGTGAGTTTGTGGGCCGTGTAAAGGAAATAAGGCGCGATAGTTTTAATGTGTCCAGTACGGCAAACTTTGCGAATGGTGACGGTCTGTGTTTCCTCTCACGTGATACAGAAAGCCAGTCTACACGCTTGGAGGGATTCCGTGTTAACCGTGCTGTTGGTAATCGACTCTATCCTTTCAAGATGCCAAGGGGCTTAAAACCCGGTATGGGTTTATATCGTAATCAGGGATCAAGCGTTCGATAAGGAGTTGAGTAGTAAGACCGCTGAACGTAAGATTGCTATTAAGATGTGGTTTGGAGTCTCCTCTGAAACCTCCCCCAACCCCTCCAAAGGAGGGGAGTGCTTAACAGATAGTCGTGGGACAATATGGGCAAAAGCAGAGGTGATAGATGATAGGATTAACCATATCTCTCATGAATCGGCATCTAATGATTGTTCACAAAATTCTTCATCCACTTATAATTTTCACCAACGAATATCCAACGAACATCCCTGTTAGGCTCTCCCTCCCCTTGGAGGGACTGGGGAGGTCTTCAACTTGCCCAGAAACCCCAACGTGACAACATTATACGCCAGCTCACTAAGTTAGGGTAATACGGTATATGAATGTACTGAGGTTGAGATAGTAGACGGAGCGGATAAGTACTTCATTCCAAGCAGTATTCTTGCCGAACTTCGCCGTATGGTGATAGAAGAATCTCGATGAGCAGGTGATGAAGATGCAACGTATAATGATTTATCGAAAATCGAAGAGAAAAATCATCAGAGCCTAAACTTCAGTTATCGATGGTGAATCCAGCCCAGTATCAGCAGTTACCTTACCTATACAATATCTCCAATGATGCTGCCCGTAAGTTCTATGAACAGCAGGGGATTGACTAAAAGCCGAGCCTGCTTTTGAGATACAATATCCTACGGGAGCTAATGGTTCTGAACCGTCAGTAAAACCTCGTTCTCTATCAAGGGAGATAAAGAGGCAGTCTCTCACTTGTTGATGCAGTGTCGTCATTGTATTCGTTATTCGCTCGGCTATTGCGTGAAACACGGAGGAAAGAAACCTACTTGGCGTGAACCGCTCTTCCTCGAACTGCCTGACAAGCGTCGTTTCCGCTTAGAATTCGACTGTAAGAACTGTCAGATGAATGTGTGTAATGATGCATGATAGAATGTCATAATCTATAATTACCATAATGATAACAATTCAACGAGTTCATAAAAAAACAAAGATATAATCAGACTTCTACAACAAATAAGTCTGATGACTGCACTATGTCAAGAAAGGGCTTAATAGGACTAATCCTCCTGATGTTACTTACTTTCTTGTTTACAGATTGTTATCATAAGAAGACACCATCTTCTTTCCGTATACCAGATAGTATTCAAGAGGCACAGATTTCGGCTCGATTAGAGATAAGAAGCGACTCCATATCAAAACAAAAAGGAAGTAAGAATATAGAATGGAGTGGCTCATGAAGCAAAAATAGACTCGTTAGCATTTAGAGTAAAACACCATTATTCACAGGGTTTCAACTTTATTGTTAAATCCGATTCTCTAATCCTTCTACACCAGCAACCAGAAGAAGCCGTGAATAACATGAAAACTGACTCCTTTTCTGTAAAGAATGGAAAGGAAGTGGTTGTTGCAGACATACGTATTATGCCTAATGATGAAAAAAAGATTCGATATGGGTTCAAATAGCCACAGAAGACTATGCCTTTGGTTGGATTCATGAGTCTCGCCTACTAAAACAAGTCGATCCAGCCGACCCTATATCACAATTTATTTCTACATTCTCAAACATCCACCTACTCTTCTTCTTAATTATCATCTCAATCATGGGAATTGGTTATTTAGTTCGTAAGATTTTTGAAGAAAAAAAGCACATATTGTACATATCAACGATATTAGTTCATTCTGCCCCACACTCTTAGCTGTCATCGTAGCACTTTCTGCTGCTTTCTATGCCAGCATACAACTCTTTGCGCCAGAAACATGGCGTGAGTTCTATTTCCATCCTTCACTAAATCCTTTCTCACAACCAATTCTACTAAACATCTTCTTAGTACTTGTGTGGGCAATGCTCATTATTGGAATTGCAACAATTGACGATGTACGAAGGTTATTAAAGTCTGGTGAGGCTCTACTTTATCTTAGTGGCTTAGTCGCTGTATGTGCTTTGAATTACATCGTCTTCTCTGTGCTCACTCTGTATTATATAGGCTATCCTCTTCTCGTGGCTTATATTTATTATGCCTTCCGCCTCTATCTATATAAAAATAGCGACACATATTATTGTGGCAATTGTGGTCTGCGTCTTCATCGAAAAGGTAGATGTCCACACTGTGGAGCTATTAATGAATAGTGAAACATTATAGGGTGACCTATCAAATTGAGCAGAACACCTCTCACGGTACAAAACAATCTAACCTTTTTCTTCTATCAGATAATGCTTATCACATTATTGATTAATAAGCCTACCAGATTATCCTTATTGGATATGCCCTCTACATTTTATTGCTATTGCGTAGTATCTCGTCACGACATTCCTCCATCAACCATTTCGGAGTACTTGTTGCACCACAAATTCCCACTGTCTGCACACCATCAAACCAACTCATATTGATTTCATCAGCACTCTCAACTTGATAGGAATTCGGATTAACACTTAGACATTCATGGAAAAGAACCTTACCATTTGAACTCTTGCGACCAGCCACAAAGAGTATCAAATCATGACGTGCTACAAAGGTCGAAATATTCGGCATTCGATTGGCAACCTGTCGACAGATAGTATCGAAACTTTGAAATTTAGCCTTAGGAGAAATATGACACTGAATGTATTCAATAATCTTGTGGAACTCGTCTAAACTTTTTGTTGTCTGCGAATAAAGGTAAATATCATTATTGAAGTCCAATGCCTTAACATCTTCAAACTTCTCAATCACTATCGCATGGCTATGCGTCTGACCGACAAGTCCAAGCACTTCCGCATGACCATTCTTACCAAATATTACAATAGAAGAGCTTGCACTCAACTCCTGTCCCTCGCCCACTGCGGGGAAGAGATACGGAAGCTGTTGAGTCTTCTTTCGCTATTGGTCTTAGCTTTGAAGACTCGCCAATAGGTGCATCATTTTTTGATGCAATCATATAAGAAGGTTGGCGACCCTTCTCATACTGTGTCTTGATACGACGTTGAAGTGCAAGCACCACCGGACAAGTAGCATCAATAATCTCAATGTTATTACGTCTTGCAAGTTCGTAAGTCTCAGGAGGTTCACCATGCGCACGCAGCAAAACCTTCACGTTATGAAGTTTGCGCATCTGCTCATGATTAATCGTGATAAGTCCTTTCTTTGTGAGGCGTTCCACCTCCATACTGTTATGTACAATATCACCTAAGCAATAGAGCTTTGTACCCTTTGCCAATTCTTCTTCGGCTTTCTTAATGGCAGTGGTCACACCGAAGCAAAAACCACTATCGTTATCAATTTCTATTTGAAGCATTTCTTTTTAAGAAGTTAAGGAGTTGCGAAGTTATGGGAGTTAAGACAACAACCACGGCTCCACAACTCTATCATATAACTTGTTCACTTGTCAACTCGTAAACTTGTCAACTCATAAACTTATCTACTCGTAAACTTGAATAACTTCTGCGCCAGTACGTCCACTATACTCTGGTGCGTATGCACATTGCGCAGTGCAGGTTCCTGTCTGATAAGTACCAGCTCGGTCAATATAATATTCTGTCTCAACGACATGTTTACCCTTAGCCATTTGGCCAAAGTAGTAGTTTGTCGTGTAATCCTTTGGAGCAATGTAATACCCCCAACGATAACCACTCAACTGACTAACAGGCTCAAGGCAGGCAGCACGCTTGTCAACTACCTGCACAAAGTCGTAATCACGGTCGGCAATGATCGTCAAACGGATACGCACCTTGTCACCAACTTTAAGGCTTTTTCCTCTCTTCAACAGTACACTATCAACCAAGACCTCACGCTTAATCTTCAAGCCAGATGAGGCATCAGAGATATCTGTTGACGTCTGGAAGAACTGTGCATAAACAGCACCCCAGCTTGTGCCAGTACTTGCCTTGCTGATAACTAAATCATGACTTTCAGACGATTGGATATCAACTGTCTGTGTAGACTTCACATACCCAAGTCCTGCCGTTGGCTGTGTTGTCTGCAAAGGTTTGTTATCAAGCATCAACGTAGCATGCTCTCCATTCTGCATCAACCAATTGCCATTGTTCATAAATGCCCAAATAGCATTCACTGAGTTCAATGGTGTATCCCAAGCCTGCGTACGCTTCTCCTGCAAGAGCCAACGCTGCATCTCAACAAGCGTCTTACCATCAGTCGGAGTAATAGTCTTTATCGCTTCGATAGCAGCCACCTCTGTTGGAATTTTATAATCACGCCAGCTGTAATAAGCGTTTTTAGAATCGAAGTAACGTCCCTTTTCCTCCGTATAAACCGTATATTCCTTAATACTCTGTAGGTATTCACGCGCCTTCTCTACCTTACCATACTGCTGAAGGATTACAGCTGTATTCGCTTTACCATAGATAGTCAAATCCGTAGGTTTCTTGGTCAGGCGGTCAATGAGATACTTTATGTCATTTGTAGCTCGGTCATGATAGAACAAAGCATTGGTATAAAGATAATCACAGAGTGCGTCAGAAGGGAACAATATTGTGTTATACTTCTTCTCATCACGCTTCATTTCAGCCACACACTTAGCTACCTTCTTATCCATAAAACGGAAAGAAGCATTAATCATGTTTGTTACCTCTGGGCTTGGACTGGTAAGGTTCTGTAAACGAGCAAGCGTCTTCGTCACCGCAACAGTCATATAAAAGACTTCCCTTCATTCCTGGCCACCAAGAGACAGAGCCATCAGGGTTTTGCAACTTTTTAAGATTTTCAAATGTTGTTGTCAGATTATTCTGCAGCTGGTTTTCATCAAAAAGCGAATGAGTTTCTGCTTCTGTTCACGCTCATTATTCGCATCTCTCAACCAAGGAGTTTCATCCAGTGTCAGCGTCTTTAATTCTTGATTCTTCTCCAAAGCCGACATCATTGATGTCTCCTTACCCGTTTCTTTCTTCCATTGCTCGATTGTCTGCTTAATCGATGGTGAAGTACTTATAATCTGCTTACCTAAACGGTTTGCATAATAAGCCGAAACAAGACTGATTGCATTCTTTTCACTTGCATCTGCCACATAAGGCAATGCCTGAATCATCAGCCAATTAGGGTTATTGGTATACTCTACTGTCAGCTTCTGGTCCGTACTCTTCTTTGGGAAAAGCTTACCAATATTAATCGTCTTCACACCCGCCTCATTCTGTGTGAATGGATAGGTGTTTGTTACATACTCCTTATTCTGAAGTACTGACAGGTAATGTTGTTCACCATCAGAGAAACCATCACCCTCAACCGTGAAGCGAACAACAAGCAAGGACTGGTCAGCTGTAAGTTTATTTGCGTTCTTTGCTAATAAAGAAGCTAAGCTATAAGTTGCTGAACCACTCCCCTGTGCCTTCAAAACAACAGCTTTACTATCCGTAAAGAGCACCTTCTCAGTTGCAGGATCAAGGATTTCAACCTTTGCTTTTTGCATTGATTTCCTTCTCAGATTGGTTGAACAAACGAGCAGAAACCATTGCCTCATCACCGATACGCACGAAGCGAGGCATATTAGGCTGCACCATCAATGTCTTCTGAGCAACGATATCATCAGAAAGAAAACCATTGTTCATATCCTCATCGTGCGCCAATCCCATAAATCGCCATGTCGTAAGACTCTCTGGAAGCGTAAACTTAATACTGATTTCCCCCTTTCCATCCGTCTGCAACTGTGGATAGAAGAAGGCAGTCTCGTTGAGGTTCTCACGCATAGAAGGCTTTACATTTTTCGGATCGTCCTTCTCTTGTTTTATCTCCTCATCTTTCTTTACTACAAGGAGCAGTAAATTTTACTTTCATTTCCTTTTTAGATCCAAAAGCCAACCGTAACGACCTCATTCATAGAAGACTCTTTTTGCCAAAGCCATTGTCTTAACGGTACGTGTCATGCTTACCATTCGGTCTTCTCTTGCTGAAAAAAATATAAGCATCTGGCGTATCATAATCTTCTAAGAAACGACTATCAAATCTCCGGAAAGACAACAGCTCTACATCAAAAGGTTTGATATTAGCTTCCATAAAAGATCCAAAACCAGAATAATCAGAACTCTCCCAATTAACAGATGTATAGTTAAGCGAGAAGAAGTTGCCTAAGTTCCATGAATTAGACAAGAACTGATCGAGACTCTTGTCATAAAGTGTTGCCATCAGTTGAGCATTGGCAGCCTTGCCATCAGGACGATTAATGGTTACTGTCCATTCCTCTTGCTGTCCTGGAATAAGTTTATTACGGAAAGTCTTCCATTTCACAATTAAGCTCTTATCTGGTAACGGACGCGTAATCCTCTCTGAATGAGAATACATTATGCCATTCTTCACCCAAACATAATTAAGAAATATCTCATCGCCATATTCTTCCTTATAGACAAACTTGCGTGTCTGTATACTATTGCTTTGATTGAAAGAACCTGTTTCAATCACTTTATTATCTGAGAAGATAGAATAAACAACATACTGATTTTCATCACTTGAACCCACCTGCATATAGATAGGACCACCATCGTGAGGGAATTGGTTTCCACTCAGATAGAACCAGTCATGTATCTCAATAATCGGACGCTTATCATCAAAAGAGAAGACGACAAAATCCTCATCTATCGTATCTGTTCCGCAAATAGCATGTAGGCGATAAGCACCAGAAGACAAACCCTTTATAGCAATATTCTCATTTGCCTTCACCGTCTTGTAATTGCTATAAACATATTTATTCTTATTCTTATCCTTCTGCTGTGGTACAATAACATACTTCACAGTACCATCAAAAGGAGAGCCTGCAGCGTTTAAGTAATAAAACTTAATCGTTTTAAGACTGTCACGCAGGTTCTTCTCAGGAATATTGCAAGAAAGACTTGCCTCCTTTGTTCCTAATGGCAATGAAGCAAAACCGTCATGTATACTCACCTGCGGCATCAGTTACCGAAGCCTCAACTCTAAAGTTATAGAAAAAGTGAACGATAACCCTTACCAGACTTCAATTCCTTCTTGGCTTTATCAGACAAGACAAAAGGTACGGTAACAACAAACTCTCCCTTGTCGTCTGTGACAACATCTTGCTCGTTCACGTCCTCACTGCCTTCATAGAAGCGACTCCAATAGCTTATATTACGTGTAACGACATAATGCACCTTTGCACCTTGTACAGGTACACCAGCAAAACTCTTGGCACGACCAATCAACTTGATAGAGATCACCGACAGCATACTTCTCCTTATACTCGTCAAAGTTTACATCAAACGTTGGACGCTTATACTCATCTACTTGGAAACGCTTAGATCCTTTTGTTCCAAAAATCAGCATAAATAGAAAACTGCCTGTCAGTCCACTTGTTGGAAGATTAAAGTCTGCTGCAGCAGTACCGAAACGGTCGGTGGTTACTGACTTACGTCCTATCTCCTTATAATTGGCATCTTTCAAAACCAAATCGAAGGTTTGTCCGCCTGCAGCCTTAGTCTTATAGTCTTGCTTGGTGTTCTGATAAGCAATGACAGATGCGTGTACCGTCTGTCCGGGACGATAGATAGCTCTATCCGTGAAGACCTGAGTTACCATCTTGTCATAGTTCACCTTGTGGTAGTCATACCATCTCTCCAGTTGAGTTTCTTCAAAGGCTTTATCCTTATTCGTAAAGACATGAGATATCAGGGGTAGTTCTTTCCGAGTCAAAAACTACCTCTCCATTCTTGTTCGTAACCAGTTTCTTAACGATAGAAGGCTTATCATTATAATAATTTGGATAGGTAGCCTGAACCGTTACATTTGCTACTGGTTGCCCATCCACAACATTGACAACAACATACCGTGCTTTCTTCTTTGGTTGCAGTTCGCTCATGACATAGAGGTCACTGACATAATAGAAAGCATATTCTGGTGTAATATTCTTTTTAGGAGTTTCAATCTTAATAAGGTAAACACCCAAAGGTAATGTAGGCATTAAGAAAGAGTCTTTCACCTCTTCATAATCCTTATGACCAGTGAAAGTACGGGTTATCGTCTGCGTTGTTGCAGACAACAGACCTGCCTTCAACTTAGCTATGTCGTCTTTATCTCCAAGACTGATAGAATGATTTCCTGATAGTTTCGTACGCGTAATCGTTATGACTACATCTGACACATTGCGCGTATTCAACTTAACCCAGTTATTCTTCTCCGTCGAACTAACATTACGCTTATCGAAACTCACTTCAAACATCGGTCTTGTCAGTTCTTCACGAGCATTACGTAACGCTACTATTCGCTTCCATGATGCCCAACGGACAAGTGCTTTATCAATATAAGCTATCTTCTCCTCAACTGGAGTATCTTCTTCCATACAGGCATAACGCTTCAACGCAACTTCCCCACATATCGGTAAGTCGCTATACACTTGCATGAGTGAGTCGAGCTTTGGAATACTCTCTTTCTCATCCTTTATCCCCATCAACGCCGTGTAACAAGCTGCTTCACAGTTTCCAACGCTTTCATAATAGCTATGTAGTTTGCCGTAGTTACCCACCTGCATACCAATAACATGCAGCAGGTCACCCTTGAAGATATTATCATTTTTACCTACCACTATTAAAGGCTTAAAGTCTGCTGCTTTCTGACTTGCCAACAAAGAAGGGTTTGCCAGTGCCTTCTTAAAGTAACCCTCAGCGTTTCCATCATCATCATTCCGACCTATCACACCCAAGATACAGTTGTAGATAGCAGACAAGACTTCATCCTTTCCTTCTACCATCTTTGCCTTTGCCTTCAATCGCTTAAACTCCACCTCAGCATAGTCTGGTGCAATCTCTGTCTGTAACCTTGATGCTAACAGACTGGCAGCCAAGATTTGCCCATAGGATTTCTCTTTCTGTGCCTTCTGTTCAATCTTCTTTAATAAGCTGATTTGTGTCTTTTGGTAAGTCCTTTTGCTCAGCTTGATTTACTTGTTGCCATAAGGCGTCGAAACTCTGTGCTGTTACTGTAATTGGCAACAACAGAAATATAATTGATAAAATGACAAGTGGTTTCTTCATACTCTCTTTCTTTTATTAATTGCAAAGATAATGCTTTTCAAGTAAAAAACGAAAGATGAGCTATGTATATTGTATAAGATGACTACTACTACCGCACAATATAATTAAACTTATCAAAGTTTGTAAAAGCCCATCTTTTCTAACTGTTGCTGGCTCTGCTGGCGGTCTTCATCTGTATTATATTCAGGTATCAAGGGTAGACGGATGATTACCTTATCAGCATATCCATTCGCTGCTAACCATTGAAGATTACTGATTACCTGCTTATTCTCTTTACATCCATACGCTTTGTGAGATATCAGGGTTCATATCCTTAATATCTACATACCACATCTGCACCAACGAGGACAATAGCTTTGACATTCTCAAACGGTACGTTGAGCGATGTCTCTATTATCAACTTCCATTCGGGATTCATTATCTCGGCAAAAGGCTTTAATGAATTCTGAACGTAAAAAGGGGTTCACCACCACCAAAAACAGATACCGCCACCCGTTGCCACAAAGTAAAGGTCGTCTATCTCTACCTCACTATACAACTCACCGGGTGTCAGCCTGCACCAAACACCATCAGCCTGCAAGCACTGAGCGTTTAAGCAGTACTCGCAATGAAGCGGACAACCATGAAAGCCTACCAATGTTGTTACGCCTTCGCCATCCGTGGTGAGCCTGTGCCGATTAATGGCAATAAACGGTGCTGTTATTTCTGATTGCATTTCTCTTTATGTGATTGAGGAGCAGTGCTGTCGGATAATTCTTTCTCTAAATAGGCTCTATCTATCTCTCCTACTTTGTCAAGAGAAGGTTCTAAACGGACAACCATATCATCAGGATTACGAATAGACTTCACTGCTATCACCTTATCCTCAAATCCATAAGATGAAAACACGAGGGTATCATTACGATTAACTTGCAATACGAATCTTCCATCTTCGCCCAAAGATAGCCTCTTCTTACCTCCTAATAGCATAACATTAACTTCTGGAGCAGCCTTACCAGTAGATGAGTCGAGTACTCGTCCAATAATAACAATAGCATTCTTCAAATCGGCTGTGAGTGCTTGGGGTACAACTACTTGTTCACCCATAACTGGCACATCAGTAGAGATCCTGAGCTTTTATTCTCAACGTTGCAAGCTTTGGGAGTATTCTGACATGATGTAAGCGGAACTGTTGCAACACAAAGACCAGTAGCCAAACCAGCTACTTTCATACCCCATCCCTTGCGTTTCCGTTCTCTTAACTGCGTCTCTAAATAGCGTATCTCCGCCTCACAAGCAGGACAAGTACCTGCACACTCCCTTCGTAATGACACTCCTTAGGGCTGATAACTGATACCATTCGCATCAGCTATCTGCTGCCGAATATCCTTTAATAGCTTACAAGTACTCTTTCCTTTTGTCATAATACTAATCCTTACTTACATTTCTTTTTATTCTTCTCCATGTGTGACTTTGGTCCTTTCTTAGGATGATGCTTCGCTGGTGTTCCTTCTATGCCCCCAACGGTGAAAATAACATGCTTATAGGGTAGTATCCTTCTCAAGATAAATCGTCTTATCCTTTGTCGCTAACAGCTCTTTAACCGTTACATAAGTCTTATGATAGCCTACAAAGCCAGCTTCTAAGGTGTCGGTTGGCAGAGCTTTCACTGCATACCAGCCATCCTGATTGGTACACGTCCCAATACATTTGGTGGTATTGACCCTTTCAACATAACAACTGCTCTAAATAATGAATCTTTTGTTTCCTTATCAAGCACCTGCCCACGTAAAAGCACAGCATCAGGATTACCTTTCGTCAGGTCTACCACTTTTACACTATCCTGCTTTATGAGCTGGGGATTCGCCTCCAGTCTAATCTTACTCTCTGTCTGTACCATAGCAGCCATTGGCAATACTGTCACACAGACACCAGCTGCGATACCTGCCACCTTCAAGCCTAAACCGCTATGCTGTTTATTCTTCAGTTGTTCTTCAAGATAACGGATTTCTTTCTCACAACCAGGGCACGTACCTGTACATTCACCCTTATGGTGACACTCTTCTGGATGATAGCTTATTCCGTTCTCTGTTGCTATTTTCTGACGGACATCCTTCAAGACTTTGCAAATAGCTCTCCCCTTGTCCATAAATAATTATTTAAGCGTTAGTAAATAAAAGATTTTGCTACAAAAAAAAAAAAAAAAGAAGATAAACAAAAAGCAAACTGACATTTTTGTTATTACATGACGATAAATTTAATCGTTCACAATAAAATGCACATAAAAAATATTAGCTTATCAACAGATGACGACATATTTACGCCGCTTACTTAAAAACATCCCTTGTATATCTGCTATTTGTATCTTGCCACAAATAAAATGATAGTTACAAAGTTATCATGAACTTGTATTCAGCCCTTACAGCATACTGCTTCTTTGAGAACAAAGCCAGAAGCACTGCCAGTGTATATGGAAAAACAAGGCAGTTGGAACTCTTTTCATGCTAAACTTATCCCGAACTCAAGTATTCATAGCACTCAATGTGCGAAAATTATGTGCAAGGAACTTGGTACGTTCATCGGTCGCCTTAAAGCGAAGATGATCGATGCCTATTACACGCAACGAATTATTGACGTGTTCGAGAAAAGCCCGAACACGCCATTAAATAAAGAAAGGATAAATGATATATTTAGTTTCGCTGCTGATGCAGCATAATATTTAACGGACTATTGTAATATTTTTGCCTTTTTGTTTTTGTAAATAGATACTTGGGGATGGGAGAAAGCACAGTATTAACTACTCTCCTCACAAAGTCCCCAATTTTAATATCGCTAAGCCAAAAGGCAATAGTGAATGGCATTCAAAAATATTCAAACTTATCTCTTTTCTTCATTCTACCTTAATTACCTTTCATAAATCATATCAACAGTTCCTACTCCTATCCAACTGGCACCAAAAAGATCCACAAATACCACCTACAGCACCTCCTATGATTGCTCCAGGAATAGCACCAACACCTCCAAACCATGTTCCTATCACCGTATCAACCTTTGCTCCCAATGTCGAACCAGATACGCCAGATACGAATACACTGGTTAGTTAAGTTCATTTCATGTCTGATCATATCTGCGGGATATCCTCCATAGAGTCTACGGAAGGAATATGGCAAATTTCTGAATCATCTACCTTCCAAAAAAATCTAATTCATAGAGCGTTTCATTAGAATCTATTAAAAAGATAAACCGCTACTTCAACATTATCAACATCATGAAACTTGCAACATGAAAGAACTCTACTTTTGTCTTCGAGTATATTTCTGGTTATTTTTAAAAAAAGCCCAATACTGCCTATTTTTCTCTTTTTGTGAGAGGATAAGCGATAAATTTATTTTCCCAATTACTTTCTAATTGGAATTGAGCTTTGGACGCTAGAAAGGCAATAAAGAGCTACTTCCTCAGGAAAAAAATTTTTTTCTTTTATATTCCATAAATCCGACCTATATTATAAATATATTCACCATTCTCCAACCTTTTGAATACAGTATATTGAAGTTTGGTTACCTGACACTTTTATTATTCTATTCACTGGTTTATCTACAGGAATATTACTTATACGTTTCAAATCATTTATAACGGAGCTTCGCACCATATTTCTGTTAAGACCCATATCATCCACATGTCTAAATGTATGATACACTTGGTTAGGGTTATTACCAAATTGAACTGTTCTATTTTGCAATTTGCTAAATTCGTGGAATAAACCCAATCCGCTTTTTATGCATCTCATGCCCCATGCAACCACAGTGCAGGCCCAATGGTGTTGAGTGTTTCCGTCTGCTTACCCCCACGCATCATATGAAGCATAGAAGACTTTAGTACCCTTCTCATCCATAACGTAAAGGATGCTGCCCAAAATGTCCGTGAAGGCAAGATTGCATACATTCTTTAGTCTCCATTTTTGATAACAGTCTACTTGAATTCTTTTGCTTCTCTATCGTAATAGACCGAATTCCATAAGTCGTTAAATTCTTTTTCGGTTATCATATTTATACCCATCTTTTTTTGAAATCTTCCAATTCGCAATTTGTATCCAGCCAATAACCATAATTTCTATCGTCTGGCATTTTTACAATAATCCTACCATCTTTAGCAAATCCAATTTCTCTGTTTGCAATATGATTTACCACATCGTCATATTCAATAAACCATAGAGTAACATCCTCTATTTTATCATCAAAAATCAGGATTTGCACTGAGTGGAACGATCGTCTTATGCAGCAAACGACACCATAAGCTTCGTTTTTGTTTTTATTGTTCTGCTTTTTCTGATGACCACTTTAAAAATAAAAATATTTCATAAATTTGTACTACTTAATATTTAACGAAACCAATGCCATGAGTCTTCATCATTTAATCGCCATTTATAATGAATATGTCCTGGATCGACAGTGCGCCAATTGTCATAAGGAAATTTTGTATTTCTCAAATTTTTGATTTATGTTTCTTAAAGTAGGAATACCTATCTTTTTCTGTAATATGGTGATGCCCCCCAGCGAAGAGATTTTGTTTGAAAAGTCTCCACTCTTAGAATAAGAATTTCCTAACCTAACCCATTGCTTCCATCCTCCCGTTTCATACTTTAATACAGTCCAAAATCCTTGAAATGCTCTTTCTATTACAGATCTTCCAAACAAAAATATTCCGAACTCTGGATATACAGACTCTAAAGGTTTTTCATGTGGAACATTTGAAATAAACCTTATTTTTTTACCTTTACAAACAACTTCTTTCAAGGGCTCTTGAACTTCTAGTGTTCCATCAGGTAACCTCTTTAAATATCCAGGATCTCCATTACCATCGTATCCATCATGTTCTGCAAAAATTGAAAGCACCAATTTGTAAACCATTTAAAGGCACCTTGCAAGAAATCAGATACCACAGGATTTTTGATCGTAATACTAGTTGTCATAAGAGAGTCCGATAGCAGAGTCTTTTTTATGATAGACATCATCTCTCAAAATAGATATACCTAGAATTCTACAAGTCAGCATTCCTTGATAGGGGAAACAATATCATGTATTCCAAATTTTGCTAAGGCATAATAATTGCATATATGAGCCTCTTGTATAAAATCAACCATAGCTCATTTTTGTTTTTAACGGGTACAAAACAACTAACGTCGCCCCACTGATTTTTTTCATAACGAGCGTATCCTTGAGAAATGAAATATGTTGTACGATAGTTGTTCCATCAGTGTCTATCGTCATACTATCGCCTGCAAACTGATAAGGTATTGCCACAATAGGATATTCATCTACATAATACAAACTATCCTTATCGATTTTTAACACAGTAACCTCATCACCACTTGCCGCCCAAGTACCAAATAATCGGGACTCGAGACTCTGTTGAGGCGAAGAGGCCATGCAAGACAGCATAATAAAAAGCTACTATTGAGATAAAACATAATTTTTCATATTTCCAGATTCTGCTTTTAGTTTTCATTCCACCACATAATGAAGATTATACCTGCACAAACTGAGCCAATGAAAAATATAGAAGAAATGACATGCCAAACGGCATTATTCTTATGACTTTCAAATTTATGGAAATAGTCTATATATTCCTCATTTCTTTCGCTCAAGAAGTAGGTAAACAGTAAGGAAAGACCACAAGTGATTATAAGAAATATATGGAAATGGGAATTCTGAATAGGAAGTATTCTAAATTTCTTGAAAACTGATAGAATAAGCATTTCATAAGGAACAAACATAAAAGCTAATGTTCCTTCTGCACGCGCAATACCTACTCCTATATTTATATCATAAAAAAACGACTTCCATCGTTTTTATACACATTTCTTATATAGTGCTCTAACGTTGGATTATTTTTCTGAATATAGCCAAACGGATTCCAAAAATATAGCCATTTGCATACACGATTGATAAAAGGTTCAAGTATTCGTATCGGGATGCGATAACTCCATCTTTCTGCACAATATAGAGAATATAATAGTCTTATTACAAATAGTTTCATATCTAATAAACGTAATCTTATAAATATTATTTGATATTTACTACAAATACCAACATAGACCCTTGCTTACCTTTTTAAAGTCAAGCAAGGGTTTATATAAAGAACTAGTGTGCAAAAAGTCAAAAATAGTATCAGAGAGCCATCCTCCAAATTCTCCTCCATAGTAATCACCAGCAATTTCACCAGCAATTCCAAGAGGGAACAGAAGCTGCGCCTGAGCCAGCTAATCCTCCAAGAGCCCCACCGCCTATTCTACCTCCCCAACTTCCAAGTTCTCGGCCAACGACATGGCATAAATATCTTCGACTATTTATACCAAAAGTGTTGCCATCTTCAATGTAAGCAGCAGTAAAGTTTGCTAAGTCTTCTGCTGTAGTAAAAACCCTAGCATATTTTCCGAGATACTTTAAATTCTTAACAGGTGCAGTTTTAACAAACTGATTGCCGTAAAAACTCCATTGCTCTTTGGCAGATAAATTTTGCCATTTGTTGCGACTCTTACCTTACCACTATAGTTATCAACTCCATTAAGAATATTCAATCCTGTTGCAGCTGTCCCAAAAGTAGCCGCAGTTGCTAATGCATTAGCAACTCTTTTTATTAGGATAGAACTACAACTTCTGGTATTTCACCATATAAGTTATTATTACTATCGTGATAATATTTTTATAGGACAGTCATCATGTTCCGCAAAATTGAAAAGCACCAATTTGTAAACCATTTAAGGCACCTTGCAAGAAGTCACCTCCTGTTGCCCAAGCGATTGCTCCACGGCAGCAGTTGTAGATGCCATTAATAAATATGGATTCCAATTAGATGACTGCGCAAACGATCCCATACCTGAAGAAGCTGCTCCTGAAACTAATCCATTCCAGAAATTATCTCCATTTAAAAGCATTAAAAGACACCACTAGATAAGCCATGTGCACCAGCCCTCAACAGTTCATGTCCAAAAGTTCCAACGCCATTAAAAAAATTGAGCCTATTCCATAAGTAGCGGCAGCATAGCTGCACCTAATAAAGCCCCTTTCCATATGGGCTTGTCTGACATAGCTGCATTCATGACACCCATCATTGCGCCCATTGCAGTTATTGCGATAAAATCGTCGAGGACAAATACATCACCACTAGGATCGGCATATTTGAGAGGATTATTCAGACAATAACTATAGCTGTTATAGTTCTGACTATTGTCTCCTTCCTGTATGTATTTATCAGGGCTTGGGAATCGGCCGAGTACAGGGTCATAGACACGGCCGTTCATATTGATGAGGTTGAACTCATTCAGCATCTCATGCCCACCATAACCCTGATAAGACCAATAGTATTGACAGACACAGTTTGCTTGCCCCATGCATCATACTCTGCTGAGAACACCTTTGCTGCCATTTTCATCAACAACAGACAAGATACTACCTAAGTTGTCCTTAAACGACTGATAGGCATGGAAAGTTCCATCCTGTCGGACAACAATGACATCACCATCCAGATAATAGAATTCGCGAGTGACACCATTAGCAACGACCTTCTCGTAATCGCCCATATAGGTAACTTTACGCAGAATCGTATTATCTTGCTTCAAAAATACTAAGCAACGTTCAAGATTTGGACCATAATCAATGGTCATAACCTTATCATTTTCCTGAAGTGACGAAATTTTTGTTGAGGTCATTAAATTGAGTTATGCAAGCCTGTGTAGAAATAAGATTATCTGTATTATCTCACCGATGCTACCGCATGAGGACGCTCTGCATTATAATAGTACTGACCTATACCTGTCTTGGAAGTTATATTACCATTATCGGCATATTTGATATGCATCGTCTCTATGCCACAAACTTTAACAGATATCAATCGATCAAGATTATCATAATCAAATGTTTCTCTAGATTATCATAACCAAATGTTTCCTCTAGAAGAGGATTATGACTACGTGAAAGTAAGTTACCAGTAGCTCCCTCATAATTCATCTTAAAACTCGATCGAGGACAGTACTTCCATTCTTCAGAACAATATCGCTCTTAAAGCCTCGAGAATCGAGTGCAACCGTTGTCGTATATTTGTTTAAAAACGATGTTTTGGTTTCTAACCCATCATAACTGTCAACTTGATATACTATCTTATCATTTGCTGTAGTCTGAATCTTATTTCCGTACTCGTCGTATTTATATTTAACAACAAGGTTACCAGGATAAGTAGTCTGTATTAATTGATTCTTTGCATTATATGCATACTTAAACTGATACGTTCCATCACCATTAACCGTTCTCGTTTCTGTAATTACTCGGCCCAATTCGTCATGAGTATATTCTACACTATTACCGTTTACACTAGTTTTTACTAGATGGTTGATAGAATTACCCGATGTACCATAGGTATTCGTAATTAATGTATTACCAGCCTTGGTTGACGCAAGTCGTCCTTCAGCATCATACGTATAGGTGGTTGTGATATTGCGAGCATCTGTAAATTTCATCACCTTACCATCGGCAGCATACTCATAGTTGATATTTCCGGCATCTGGCGATTGAACCGCAATTTTATTTCCTACTTCATCATATTGGACATGAATGGTGGCACCATTGGTTGTAATCTCAGTAGGCTTGCCTATAGAAGAGTAGACATAGTCAACTTGTGTAACAGGATCTACTGATTTGACAAGATTACCCCATGCATCGGTAATTTTAGTATAACTTCTACCAGCGGTTGTTTCAGTTACACTACGATTGCCATAGCTAAACGTAGAGGATTTTTCCAGAGCTTTTTAACATCACTGGTAACACGGCCTCTTTCATCATAGTTAAATGTTTCTGAAAGCGTAAGTTTACCCGTCTTTTCTTCAATCTTAGTCTTCTGTCCCTTAGAATTGTAGGTAGTAGCCAGAGAGTAAGCATTATCATTCTGCATAACAGACTCCTGGAGCACTTCATGCCCTGCAGCGTCAAACCATACAGCAACCCATGGCTTTCCGGTAGAAGAAGTTGTGATGAAGTACCTCTTATCATAGTAAAAACCCCATCCCATTTCTTTTGGTAGTAGTAATGCCAAAAGAATTCGTCTCACTAATTTCTGTTCCCCATCCATCATAAACATGCTTAGATGTCAGGATATGAGGACTTATTCGTCTCATCATTCTCAGTAAGAACATTACCAAACAAGTCATAGGTATGGTAGTTACTCGAGGGACTAACACTATCATATGCCTTAACGACAAATCGACCAGAAGCATCGTATACATTCGTCTCGGTATTGGTAACAATGCCCTTACCAGTCTGAGTTGATGTCAAGACATTACCATAAACGTCATACGTAGTATTTACTGTGAGAGGTAATGCTGACCCATCATTAGCAACTACTTTAATTACCTCACCCTTATCATTATAAGTATATGTAGTTATAGAAGAGTTTACTTTTAGAATCATCTTCATGTTTTTTTGTGACTTAACAACATTCAGAGGCATCCACTGGTTCATCTTCTGTATATAGCTATCATAAACTACCTTCTTATACATATTATCGCCATCATTTTTGACGATTTCAACCGTAGGTACTCCCTTTGAAGTATCATAAGTAGTATATGTTTCTGATGTATTTCCATCCAAATCGGTCAATGATTTTCGGGAAGTATATGCATAATAATTTTGCCCACTTATATTGTTAGCAATAGTTGTATACGTAACAATCTTTGAAGAATTGCCACCAACTATTGACGTAGTGGTTGTCTGGAGAGGTATCCACTTGTCTGTATCCCATATCTACTGTTGTAGTTTCCATAGTGCCTAAGGTAAGGTTCTTTGTAGTCACAGACGAAAAAAACCTATTGTACCTTTACCAGCTACATGTAGTTTCAAATCGCCATATTGATATTGTATGGTTTGTGGACTGGCAGCACCATTATCCTTAATGACTTTAAAAACCAAAGGTGCAGGAATAGTATAGCTATTTACAGGATAAGCAGAAGAATGAGTCTGAGTATAGACAGATGGATCTGTTGCACTCTTATAATAAATATAGGTCAGCAGACCAAAAACCGTCTGTAATAGAAGAAATTTTGCCCTTGCTTACTAAATTATAGCCACTACGATAAATATGAATCTTATCATCAGATTTGTCATTATCTTCAAGAAGATTTTTACCGAATGAAGCATATTGTATGTCACCATCACCAGTAAAGTCGCCTAAGAATATATTATTAGGTTCAGCATCTTTTTCCCTGATGTGTAATATATTCCTTGTGTAGTTCAAATCCAGTACCTCTAGATTTAACGAAAAGAGTTTTTGGTCCAATCGTAATAATACTTAGAACGGAATCCGCCATGAAATACGTAATTAGCCTTGGTAATCACGAAGTCACATCTTCCATCATGATCGAAAATCGTAGGCCACCATATTGAAACGATTATCGTCTTTAACCGTTTTTCTGATCGGTTTTCACTTAGAGCAACAGCTTCATTATTGACCGTAAACGTACCATCTCCATTATTGATGGCCAGACCATATTTCCAGTCACCCTGGCTGAAGGCAAAATCAATCATGCCATCACCATCGAAGTCACCCTGTACAATACGATGCTTATCACCAAGATTGGTTCCCTCCTTTGAATTATATTCCGCATATTTCGTAGAAGATAATTCACCACCATTATTATAGTAAATCTTATAACCTCCATCGTAGAGGGACAATGATATCAGTAAGACCATCATGGTTATAATCACCTACAAATAGCTTCTTTGGATCACGTTCTATTTTGAACTGAAAAATTTGTAAAATCTAAGCTGTTACTGATCTTTTATAACGAAGAATGGCACCATTATAATAGCCATCCTTAGCACGATCCTCCAAATAGAATAAATCATCACGACCATCACCATTTTGAGTCGTAAGTGGTAAAACAGTGGAGTATGGTCACAATTCACCAACCCACTAGTAATCTCACTGAAACCACCACCATTCACAATACTCTTACCCCATACGATGGTATACCTTTTCAACATAATTACTCTTATAACCATAATAATATGGAATAATCAGGTCATTGTAACCATCACCATCGAAGTCCATAGCTTGAATACCACCAATAACATTATTCAAATCGTCCATTGAAAAATGACGGATCCAAATCAAATTGTTTTGGTGTCTGATAAGTCACATTACCATTAGCATCTTTCTTGCTTAAACTGACAAAAAGGAATGTTTCCCCTGTCTGCTCTCACCACCATTATAACGCTGTACATAAGCACCTGGTGATAAACGGATAATATCACTTATACCATCATTGTTAACATCTACAGCAATAAACGTCTTGGCACTTTCTTCAATCATGTTAGAAGGAGAACTTGTCTGTACGTTTAAATTCGTATTATAAATATACAATGAAGGCAAATATTCCCAATTAATTTTAATTGGAGCTACCTTACGTCCTGCCCCATTAGCCAAATCTACTTGAGTAAGGCGATAGTACTTATCTTTAGTTTCGTCAGACGTACTATTATAGATAAATGTATAAGTGCGAAAAAAACTGAACCATTCGTCTGCGTTGTTATCTTAGACAAATAAACATCCATTTTACCTTGTCTATCACCAATAGCAAACGGACGAGCGTATGAACCTGTCAAAGAACTGTACGTAAAGAGAATTAAATTGGTAATACCACGACTCTTAGCTGTATTAAGGGGCAGTAGATATTTAGTGGGGATAGGCATATATTTTGGCAAGCCTAAAAAGAAAGAAACTTTTTATCTACAACTCCTCTTAAGTTAGCCCTAAATAGTTTTATTTTTTTGCATTGAAGGATTCGGCAGCAGCGTTTGTAGATCTGTTAATATAGAAGTTAAGTATGTCTTCGTAATGCTCGTAGAAAGTTGCAGCAATGACATTAAAGGAATGAAAAGCCAGCTTCTGCGACATTATTATACCATTTTGCCAATGATAGTCTGGCTGCATCTTTGATAGTATTCTTAGCAAAAATCATCCTTAGCGAATGTGATAAACCGTAAGCCTTCTTAATGTCAGGATATTCTCTGAACAGTATTTTGGCTCTTAGCTTCTGTTCATCAGTCCATTTCTCTGATGATTTGAACAACAGGTACCTACTTCTTACCAGCAGTTCACTACGTGTATCTCCATTTTCAAAAGTCAATGGTTGATACGCTATCTTTTCTAACTTCGCATTCTCTTTCTCGTCATTTGCTTGCTGTAAAGCTGCCCAGCGATACTCTATTCTCATCTGTTGCACGGCATCACTTGCAAGTTTCTGTATATGAAAGCGATCAATCACTCGTTTAGCTTTTGGAAAACAATGCCTTACAATCTTACGCATACTATCGGACAAGTCCAAGGTGACCTCTTCTACGGCTTCCCGTTTCTTTTCATCTATCTTATCCAATACCTTGCAGACATCCAAGGATTTGGTTCCAGCAACAATGGCTACAAGACATCCTTGCTTGCCGTGTTTGTCCCTATTAGTGATAATCGTATAGAGTTCACCATTAGACAAGGATGTCTCGTCTATTGCTATATTCTTACCAATATTATCCTCAAAGAGAAGCCACTTCTGAGCATGAGGACACCTGATCCCAAGACCTGTAACCACTTAATGTTTCCTTGTATTGTTTCTCAAAACTACGTCCATTGATATGAAAGAATTCCTCAAGCGTACGGCAGGTCACTGGGGATGTCTCCATACGTTTCTTTTAAAAAAGCTCCGAACTCTTTGGAATAACGAGTACCGGAGGCTGTAATGTCTATCTGCAAGGGAAGAGAAACTCTTACCTGTACGAATATCTCATCCAGCGACGTCGACGAAGAACCAAAAATAACCTTATGGTCACGAATCGGAAAGTCCGTCACCTCGACAGCTTCCATAAAGCCTTTTGATTCAAAAATGAAAATCATCGGAAAGTTCTTTTCTCCATCTTCTCATCAAGATAAATGCGTAACAATGAAGTATCAGACTCTATCTTAACAATAGAGAAATAATGTAATACATCACTGGGTAAAAACGAATTCGGCTAACTGATATAAATATTTTTTTCTTCCATGATACAAAGGAAAGAAAAAAATATATTAATTAAGAAAAATTTCCCACCTTTTTCTACTGAGCCAGAAGAATTCCGACAAAAGAAAGGGTATGGCAGAACTGATGAGACATGTTTCATTGGGTTTCACAAAACTATTGCATTTTCTGTATCAAAAAAATGAAAATAATCAAATTTTGAGAATGGTATAACTTATTGATATACAGACACAATGTTTCTCCTTATTCGTACATGAGTCGGGTAAGGGAAGCTATGTCTTCATTTCATTTTTTTAAATGAAAAGAGCCGTGTAGGGTTAACTCTACTACCGCACAATATAATTAAACTTATCAAAGTTTGTAAATCCCATCTCTTCCAACTGTTGCTGGCTTCGCTGGCGGTCTTCATCTGTGTTATATTCAGGTATCAATGGTAAGCGGACAATAACCTTATCAGCATATCCGTTCGCTGCTAACCATTGAAGATTACTGACTACCTGATTATTCTCTTTACATCCATACGCTTTGTAGATATCAGGGTTCATGTCTTTAATATCTACATACCACATCTGGACTAACGAGGCAATAGCTTTGACATTCTCAAGCGGTACGTTGAGCGATGTTTCTATTGTCAACTTCCATTCGGGATTCATTATCTCGGCAAAGGCCTTGATGAAATCCGAACGTAGGAGGGGTTCACCCCCTCCAAAACAGATACCGCCACCCGTTGCCATAAAGTAGAGGTCGTCTATCTCTACCTCACTATACAACTCACCGGGCATCAGCCTGCACCAAACACCATCAGCCTGCAAGCACTGAGCGTTTAAGCAGTACTCGCAACGTAGCGGACAACCGTGGAAGCCTACCAATGTTGTTACGCCTTCGCCATCCGTAGTGAGCCTGTGCCGATTAATGGCAATTAATGGTGCTGTTATTTCTGATTGCATTTCTCTTTATGTGATTGAGGAGCAGTGCTGTCGGATAATTCTTTCTCTAAATAGGCTCTATCTATCTCTCCTACTTTGTCAAGAGAAGGTTCTAAACGGACAACCATATCATCAGGATTACGAATAGACTTCACTGCTATCACCTTATCCTCAAACCCATAAGATGAAAAACACGAGGGTGTCATTGCGATTAACCTGCAGAGCAAAACTTCCATCTTCACCCAAAGACAGCCTCTTCTTACCTCCTAATATCATAACATTAACTTCAGAAGCAGCCTTACCAGTAGAAGCATCAAACACTTGCCCACTAATAACGATAGCGTTCTTCAAATCGGCTGTGAGAACTTGGGGTACAACTACTTGTTCACCCATAACTGGCACATCAGTAGAATCCTGAGCTTTATTCTCAACGTTGCAAGCTTTGGGAGTATTCTGACATGATGTAAGCGGAACTGAAAGCAACACAAAGACCAGCAGCCAAACCAGCCACTTTCATGCCCCATCCCTTGCGTTTCCGTTCTCTTAACTGCGTCTCTAAATAGCGTATCTCCGCCTCACAAGCAGGGCAGGTTCCTGCACAGTCCCCTTCGTAATGACACTCCTTAGGCTGATAACTGATACCATTCGCATCAGCTATCTGCTGCCGAATATCCATTAGTAGCTTACAAGTATTCTTTCCTTTTACCATAATCCTTATCCTTACTTACATTTCTTTTTATTCTTCTCCATGTGTGACTTCGGCTTATAAGTCCTATGACCATACACATCATCGTAGTTCAAAACGGTTACAAGCTCTCCTGCTACTCCTGCTATAACCGATAAATCAGAGGCTTCCAGTACAATAACATTACTATCAGAATGCAAAAGCGAACTTACACGAACCTTCTTATCCTTACAACCTATATATGAAATAACCAACGAAGTATCTGGTGGTAACTTCAAAGCAAACTGTCCATCTACATTTGTTGCAACGCCCTTGTTTGTTCCGTCTATTACAACAGAAGCACCTATCACAGGTTCTTTATCTTCTGCGTCTATGACCATTCCACGTACAACCACAGGTAATGCACAACCATCAGAAAGGTCTACTACCTTTACATCGCCTTTCTTAGCTGTATGTACAGGACGATTAGCCGTACTATCAGGTTTAACACCTTGCGCAGCAGCAGTCATCGGCATTACCGTAGCGCAGATACCAGCAGCAATACCAGCCACCTTCATACTGAAGCCATTACCCTTACGTGCCTTTAACTCATGTTCAAGGTAGCGTATCTCCTCATCACAAGCAGGGCAAGTACCTGCACAATCCCCCTTGTAATGACACTCCTTAGGCTGATAGCTGATACCATTCGCATCCGCTATCTGCTGCCGAATATCCTTCAGTAGCTTACAAGTACTCTTCCCTTTTTGCCATAACCTTATTTCTTATTACACTTCTTTTCCTTATGCGACTTTGGTCCTTTTTTTCGTCTTATGATTCCCGAACATTTTATCACATCCACCAAATAGTACAGGTTCGTTCATCATCACTGAGTCTTCAGTGATATAAATATCATTATTCTTTTTATCTAAGAGTTCTTTAACCGTCACACTCATTTTATAATAACCAACAGCTATCACCTCCAGTGTATCAGTTGGCAGAACTTTCACAGCATAGTCGCCCTCAATAGCGGTGACAGTTCTTTTTTTGTGTCCTTCGACTCAATAACGGCTCCAATAACAGGCTCCTTTGTCTTTGCTTCGAATACTTGACCACGTAAAAGCACAGCATCTGGGTGACCATTGGTCAGGTCTTCTGCTCTTATAGTATCTTTCTTTATTGTCTTAGCCTGCAAGTCAGAGCTTGTATTACTCTCTGTTTGTACCATAGCAGCCATTGGCAATACTGTCACACAGACACCAGCTGCAATACCTGCCACCTTTAAGCCCAAACCGCTATGCTGTTTATTCTTCAGTTGTTCTTCAAGGTAACGGATTTCTTTCTCACAACCAGGACACGTACCTGTACATTCGCCCTTATGGTGGCACTCTTCTGGATGATAGCTTATTCCATTCTCATTTGCTATTTTCTGACGGACATCCTTCAAGACTTTGCAAATGGCTCTCCCCTTTTCCATAAATAATTATTTAAGCGTTAGTAAATAAAAAGATTTTCCTACAAAAAAATATAAAAAGAAGATAAACAAAAACAAACTGACATTTTTTTGTTATTACATGACGATAAATTTAAACGTTCACAATAAAATGCACATGAAAAAGTATTAGCTTATCAACAGATGACAAACTATTTACACTGCTTACTTAAAAACACACCTTATACGTCTACTATTTGTATCTTGCCTCAAATAAGATGATACTTATAAAGTTCCCCCTACCCTGTTCAAGCCTCGTGCGGAGGTTCCGCACATGTGGTGCGAAGGCTTAGCACCATTTGTGCTGAGGACATATTACCTTATAATATATCACCGAGATACGAGCAATTTGTCTTCCAACAACTGATTAGAGGTTAAACTCTGATAACTTGGTGATACAATTATCCCCTCTGCAAAACCTTTCATACGGTCGATGCCGCTGGTTCTGAGAGGGGATAGTATCTTTCTTTTAATTTCGTCAAGCAATGTTCATTAACTCTCCACAACAGTAAATTTGGAGAAGTCTGTCATACGAAGCAGTTCCGCGTATGAGGTCTTAGGATTCTTCTTCATATAATTATCTACCGCTTCCTCATAACGGCTGTGGTAAATGCGCCTTTTCATTATCTTATTAACAATCCATTGTATCTTTCCTATATGAAGGTCACGCTCTACCTGTGGACGTGATTCAAAATGATTTAAAGGATAAACACTCATCAAATAGAAAAGTCATACAATCTGGCAGGATATATTCCCGTGACATCTGCTTGCGCTGCGTTGGCGAATAAAACTTTGCATACAAAGGATAATTAGCACCAAGATACTTATCGAGTGATATTCCTATCGTACCGTTACCTACTACGACGCTCTGATCCAATGCTGAAATCTGTGCATAAACTCTTGGAATAACAACTTCTGGCAGCATCTTCTTCAATCGCTTAAAGGCAGTATTAAACTGATAATCAAGGTCCTCCGTATTAGCATACTGCGACTCAACGGCTGAAATAACCGTCTGCAAAGTTGTATCTTGATAAAACTTCAAAAACTTTGTATTAATATCTGGATCAGTTATCTCACCTATTTTTACAACATCCTCTATCAACGTACGAGTTTCTATGGAAACTCTGTATTCATCTGCTGAAGTGCCGAAAAAAATCTCCTGTCGTCAAATAACGATATTCCAAACGGTCATAACGCTCTATCTCTATTAACAACGAATTATCATTCGTGTCATCAGAGGAAAGCTTGAACTGACAACTTACACAAGTCATCAGAACTACCAATAATATGGAATAAAGATATTTCACTAACTATTTTTACAATATTTGAGTATTGAATACAAAATTACTAAAAATATGTTTTTGCGACACAAATATTCTGCTAAAAAAATAAAAAAATAAACTGCAATTACATTCTCTTTTCATTCAGGAAGTGAGCTAAATTGCTTACATCCTTTCCCATAATATTGCCAAAAGTAGACTATATTTCTTACGTCCATCTCTGCTACATGACCTAAGATTCTCTCGACCTTTTCTATTATTATCAAGACGACTTGGCACACGTTCAAACTCATGATGCCATCGCTTGAATGCACAACGAGCTAAAAGAATAGCTTTAAACTCAGCCCAATTATGTTTCAGAATTAGCACTTGAAAAGCAACAAGATAGTCTAAGAAAAACCTCACACGCATCACATGTTTCAGCTCTTCTTCTGGTAAATTCTTCCACAACATCGTTAAGTTATTACGGAAGTTTAGAAAAGGTTTTATGTGGATTAGACTTTGGCAACGTTCCTCCTCCGACATGATAAACATGACTATCTGGGAAACAAAGATACGCTTCCCCATCTGATGCAGTCGCCAACAGAGGTCGATTTCCTCATTATGTGCAAAGAATCGACCATCTAATCCTCCTACTTCCCAATAGTCCTTGGCACGTATCATCAAGCAAGCTCCTGTTGCCCAAAGTACCTCTTCACTATTATCATACTGCCCATTATCATCCTCTACCGTGTCAAAGATACGTCCACGACAGAACGGATAGCCATAACGATCGATGAAACCTCCCGATGCACCAGCATACTCAAAAGCATCAGGATTAGCAACGAGAGAGCAATTTTGGCTGACAAGCGGCTATATCTTCATGAGCATCCATCTCCTCGATAAGAGGTGTAAGCCAGTGATGAGTCACCTCTACATCACTGTTTAACAATACGTAATACTCACTATCAACCTGCTTTAAGGCACGATTATAACCCTCTGCAAAACCATAATTCTCTGTCAATTCTATCACACGAACATGTGGATAGTTTGCCTGTAACCATGCAACAGAATCATCAGTTGAAGCATTATCGGCTATGACTATCTCAGCCTCATCACACGAATAAGCTAACACAGAAGGGAGATATTGCTCCAACATACTGCGCCCATTCCAGTTCAAAATGACTATCGATACTTTCATAATAATTCTGCCTTTAACGAACTTTGATCGAAATTGAACTCTCCCAAACGCACTCGGAGTATCTGGTTATCATACTCTTCCTTTGCCTGAAGAGGAGATAGTTCCACACGAATATAATTATCCGTAAAACCATGCATTGCCTTACCACGAGCCGCCTTCTCAAAGAGTACATCTGCTTCCTGCCCTATATACTTTGCATAAAAAAGCATGAGTCTTTTCATCTGACAACTTTAAGAGTCTTTGCGCACGATGCTTCTTCTCACGATCTTCTACCACGTATGGGATTGACAAAGCGGCTGTTCCTGGACGTTCTGAATATGGAAAAACATGTAATTGTGTAACTGGCAAAGAGTCGAGGAAATTATAACAATCCTCAAAAATATTCTGGTCGTTCACCACGCGAACCAACCATCACGTCAACACCAATAAAAGCATCAGGCATCTTCTCCTTTATAAGTTTTTATCTTATGAGCAAAGAGTGCCGTGTCATAACGACGATGCATCAACTTTTAACACCTCGTCAGAACCACTCTGAAGTGGAATATGGAAATGAGGCATAAAAGCACGTGATTCAGCACAATAAGCTATCAATTCGTCGTCTATCAAATCGGGTTCCAACGAACTAATTCGGAAACGCTCTATTCCCTCTACCTTATCTAAAAGCTTTTTACGAGGTCTAAGAAGCGTTCGCCAGTTGTCTTTCCAAAGTCTCCCTATATTTACTCCTGTCAATACGATTTCCTTACCGCCCTCTCTTGCCGTTTCCTCTGCTTGCTCAACAAGCGACTGAATAGTCGGATTACGCGAGAAACCTCGCGAAAAAGGTATAGTACAATAAGTACAGAAGTAATTGCAACCATCCTGCACCTTTAAGAAGTAGCGTGTGCGATTACCACGTGAACAACTTGCTTGGAAACTTTTTATGTCTTTTGTCTTAACGGAATGATACTCACCCTCTGAAGTTTCGCCTCTGCCGTCTGAGTCTACCTTATTCCAAGCATCACTGAGATACTGAACAAGATTAGCTTTCTCATTACTACCTAACACGAGGTCGACACCCTCTATCTTTGCTACCGTCGCACTCTCAAAGCTGGGCATAACAACCCGTTACGATAACAAAAGCACCAGGATTCTGGCGCACCATTCGATGTATTATTTGACGGCACTTATGGTCTGCTACCTCCGTAACCGAACATGTATTGATTAGACAAATGTCTGCCTGCTCATTCTTCTTTGCCTCACGCACTCCCATATTATATAAGGTACGCGCGAAGGTGCTTGTCTCTGAAAAGTTGAGCTTACAACCCAACGTATAGAACTTGGCCGTCTTGCCTTGAAATGCTGCTGTATCTATCATATATTCTGCAAAGTTACAGCAATTTGAACACAATACCAAAGAAATAAGCTCGTTTACACATTAGAAATAAATAAGAAGAACTAAGAAATTGCCATTTTACACTCTAAAACTGTACTAAGAAAATACTAAAAAAATAACATCTCATGAATTGTGTAGGCACACAATCAACTCTTTAACATTTATTTAACATTAATATATTACTGATTATCAAGTAATTACAAATTTGTTACAAAAACAAGAACAAAAAAAGTTCTAAAAATATTATTGTCGAATAAAAAATTACTTACCTTTGCATCGTTTTAACAAACAAATGATTGTTTTACAGAATTAAAAAAAGCAAAGAAAAAAATGAAGAAATTAGTTTTAGTGTTCGTAGCTATCGCAGCTATCTCTTTCGCATCTTGTGGTAACAACTCTAAGCCAGCTGCTAACGCTGACTCTACAGCTGACTCTACTGTTGATTCTGCAATGGTTGACAGCGCAAATGCTGACTCAGCTGCTGCTGACTCTGTTGTAGCTGACTCTGTTAAGTAATCAGAGAGACGAACAGAAAAAAAGAAAGAATTGGCCGCAGGACATTGTCCTGCGGTTTTTTTCTGTTTATAGCGGACAGAGAACTTGAGTATCAAAGTTCATCATTGAAAGACAGAAGAACAGAAAGACAGGATTACAGAAGAACAAAAAGATAACGTAATACTAAGACAGAGTAACAGAAAAACAAAAAGAGAAAAATAATGTATTGACTGGACAACAGAGGCTCTTCTCTCTTTTACACCTTTTTACTTATTTACGACTTCCTATTCTTTACGAAAATAAGGATTTTTGTAAAGAAAAATTCTAATCAAAAAGAAAAAGAGCATTAACTGCCTTGCAATTAATGCTCAAATGACTTGCAAAGATACCCTTTTCGGGGCAGACTAATGCCCTTTTGAAGTCTTACTAAGCACCTTTAAAAAAATGCGATTATGCAACTATCTGATTCTATGCAACTTACAAAAAGCAGTCTTATAGCTCGTTTTTCGCCTTTTAAAGCCCAAAAACACCTTTGTTTTGTAAATAAAATTCAAAACCAATTCTTGTATTATTAGCTTTAAAAAAATAGGACTCAAAACATCTTTCTTATTTATAGGTAGTCTCCTGATAAGCACGAGGTGTCAAGCCCGTTTCGCGTTTAAAAAAACTTAAGAAAGCAGAAGCACTGGGGAAATTCATGCGATTTGCAACTTCATAAGCCATCATTCCGTTAGTTTTTCAGCAGTAGCTTTGCCTCTTGTATGGTGGCTCGGTTTATCCAATACATCACACTCTGCCCACTTGCCTTCTTTATCGTCGCAGAAAGATGATGTGGCGTTACATGCAGTTGAGAGGCATAATAAGGAATTGAGCGTTCCTGTACACAATGCTGTTTTATCAGCCGTTTGAATTGAAGGAAGAGTTCCTGAGTACGTGTAGAGCCTTCATTCTGAACGTTTTGTGACACCACCTCGTTTAGTTCTTGTACATCAGCAACAATCGTTTTAGACAAATACTGTACGGTTTTTCGGCGATAAGGAGAAAGGTGTACAACATCCCATAAAAGATAGTACATCCTCAGTAATCTGTCAAATTCTGCAGGAGAAGTTTTGTATACTACCTCATCAGACATCTCAATACTATCCCTAAACACAATAGCCATCACACGAGCATCGTCAGAAATCTTATTAACTTCAACGATTGTGTAGGCAGGACTCAACATAACATTTCCTTTCTCAATATGATAATCCTGCAGATTGATACAGACCTCTGCATTACCTTCCAACAAAAGAAATGAAACGCGGCTCTACCATCTGGTAGATTTCTTCTTTACTAAAAAACAGGAATCCGCTGTACACTTCCATTAAGAATAAGAATCAAATCGTCGTTGACAAAGAACTTATCCTGCTGGCTAAGAACCTCGTTTAAATTCAGATTATCTACCGAAAGATGATTTATAACTTTCGTAATGCTCATAAAATTTCCTTATTGTATGATTTAATTGCAAATTTACTATTATTATACTGATATGAAGAATAATTTTAATACTAATCGTACAAAAAGACAATTTTATCTAAATTTTGGATAATCAGATAACGAGAAAGATAGGATAAATTTGCATCGTCCTGATAGAAAAGGAATTAAACCACAGTAAATAAGCATAAAAAAATAAAGGTATGAATATGAAGAAAAATAATGATAAGCCTTGCTTTAATAATACTATCTTCCGGTAGTTGGGCGCAGACATTGGAAGAATGTCAGCAGGCAGCAGAAAAAGAATTATCCCTCATCAAAGCAGTATGGATTGATTGCTAAGACTACACAACTTACGGTTAAGAACATTCAGAAAGGGTGGCTTCCACAAGTTACGGCTTCGGCTCAAGCAACCTATCAAAGTGCTGTTACGGCTTGGCCAGAGAGTATGCAGAGTATATATCAGCAGATGGGACTCAACATGAAAGGGCTGAGTAAGGATCAGTACAAGATAGGTATCGACCTTCAGCAGACTATCTATGACGGAGGGTGCTATTAGCAGTCAGCGTAACATTGCACAGAAAGAGGGAAAAGTACAGGAGGCACAGACGGAAACAAATCTATATCAAGTGCGTCGACGTGTCAATGAAATGTATTTCTCATTGCTGTTGCTGAACGAACAAATCCAACTTAACGAGGATGTAAAAACACTGCTACTGTCAAGTGAGAAAAAGCTTTCTGCCATGGTAAAAAGGCGGTACGGCTGCTACAAGCGACCTCGACAATGTGCGAGCAGAACGACTCAGTGTTGAGCAACAGAACGAGAATCTAAAGCAGCAAAAAGCAAATGTTACAGCGTATGTTAAGCGTCTTCTGTGGACTCGAGGTGAACAATACACAGAAACCAGCACCTGTCCAGATAGCTTCGTCAGTAAATAATCGTCCAGAGATGCGCCTATACAATAGTCAATTAGAACTTACAGAAGCAAAGGAGAAAGCCTTAGACACACAATTGCGACCCAAGTTAGGACTTTTTGCACAAGGCTTTTTACGGCTATCCGGGACTGAATATGTTTGAGGATATGATGAACCGCAAGTGGAGTCTTAATGGTATCGTCGGTATCAAATTGTCATGGAATGTAAGTGCTTTCTACACACACAAGAACGACAAAGCAAGGCTAAGCGTACAACGAGAAATGATAGAGAATGCGCGAGAAGTGTTTCTATTCAACAATAAACTGGAAGAGATACAACAAAATGAGAATATTAATCGCTATCAAACAATGATGAAAAGCGACGATGAAATCATCGTATTGCGTACGAATGTACGTAAGGCAGCGGAATCAAAAACTTACTCACGGAATCATAGACGTCATTAGCTTGCTGCGAGAGATAAACAATGAGAATGCAGCTAAGACACAACAAAGCATCCACGAGATTGATATGCTTTAAGGAGATGTATAACTTGAAATATACAAACAACGAATAAAAAAAGACAAACAAAGGATATGAAAGAAGATCGTTTTATTAACAAGTCTTGCCGTTATCATGGCATCTTGCGGAAAAGATAAGAAGGATTATGATGCTACAGGAACATTCGAAGCAACTGAAGTAACGGTATCAGCGGAATCTAATGGTCAGCTGATAAGCTTCAACGTTACTGAAGGGCAGCTGCTTAACAACGGACTAACAGTTGGTCAGATTGACGCTCGACAACTCACATTGAAGCGTGAGCAATTGGCTACAAGCAACGAACAACTAACTGCAACACATAGTCAGCTCGAGGCAAATAAACGTCAGTTAGAGGCGAATAGACAAGCAACAGCAAGCAGACAGTTAGACCTTGAAAAGCAGGTGGCATCTATTCGCCAACAAATTGCTAATCAGAAGCGTGAGCGTGAACGCTTTTCTGAGCTCTTAAAAGACGGTGCTGTGCCACGTAAACAGGTTGATGACATTGATTATCAGATACAAGTACTACAGAAACAACTCGTTGCTACGCAGGAACAGATTGCCAGTCAGAATGCATCTTTAGCTGAACAGAATAAGGGTTTGGCTGCTCAAATGGACGGAATAAGCGCACAGCAGACCGGAGTAAGCGCACAGCAAGCGGGAGTTCGCAATCAGCAAGCCCAGATTGACGACCAAATTGCTCACACCTTTGTGAAGAGTCCGCTCACAGGAACAGTCTTAGAGAAGTATGTTGAACAAGGAGAATTTGTCTCTGTAGGCAATCCTTTGTTCAAGATTGCAGACACCAAGCGTATGTACTTACGCGCATATATCACCTCTGAACAGCTCAAATAAACGTCAGGTTAGGGACAAAAAGGTAAAGGTGATGGCAGACTATGGTGGTGGCGAGAAAAAGCAATATGATGGTGTCGTTACATGGATATCAAGTCGCTCAGAATTCACCCCAAAGAGTATTGTCACAGAAGATGAACGTGCCGATTTGGTCTATGCTATCAAGATACAGTTCCAAAACGATGGTTATGCAAAAGATTGGAATGTATGGCGAAGTGAAGTTTTAACAGTGGTAAATAAACGATGACAGCAATAGAAGTAAACAACATATCAAAGCACTACGGAAAGGTTCAGGCACTGAAAGAGGTGAGCTTTCTCTGTGAAATAAAAGGTGAGATCTTTCGGACTCATCGGACCTGACGGAGCTGGCAAGACTTCAATGTTTCGCATCCTTTGTTCGCTGCTTTTTGCCAGAGACAGGGACTGCTACAGTTGACGGATTTGACGTGGTGAGCCAAATGGAAGAGGTGCGTAAGCGAGTCGGTTATATGCCTGGAAGATTCTCACTTTATCAGGATTTGACAATAGAAGAGAACCTTCACTTCTTTGCCACACTCTTCAATACAACGGTAGAAGAGAACTATGAAGCCATCAAAACCCTATCTATTCGCAGATCGAACGATTTAAGGATAGAAAGGCAGGAGCACTCTCTGGCGGTATGAAACAGAAGTTGGCACTCTGCTGTGCATTGGTCCATCAGCCAAGTGTTCTCTTCCTTGACGAGCCAACAACAGGTGTTGATCCAGTCAGCCGAAAGGAGTTTTGGGAGATTCTCTGCCAACTGAAGGAGCGTGATATAACCATCGTTGCCTCCACACCTTACCTTGATGAGGGTGAGAAGTTGCGAGCGAGTAGCCTTCCTTTCAGAAGGAGTAGTAAAAGGAATAGGCACAGCAGACGATATTCTTACTGAGTTTAAAGATATCTTTAACCCACCAGCTATCGAACGAACAACGAACGATAAGGCAATTAACGCTACAAACAAAGAAGCTGAAAAGGTCATTGAAGTAGAACATCTTATCAAGGCTTTCGGTTCATTCCACGCTGTAGACGATATCTCCTTTTACGGTGAAGAAGGGTGAAATCTTCGGTTTCCTCGGTGCTAACGGAGCCGGAAAGACCACCGCTATGCACATGCTTACGGGCCTCAACCAGCCTACTAACGGCACAGGAAGGGTTGTTGGGTTTGATATCCGTACCGAATATGAGCAGATTAAACGACATATCGGCTACATGAGTCAAAAGTTCTCGCTATATGATGACCTCACCATTGCCGAGAATATCAGCCTTTTTGCAGGTATCTACGGTATGAAAGACGACGAAATACGCCGTAAAACGGATGCGTTATTAGAGCGTCTAAACTTCTCAGAACACCGCAACACGTTGGTAGCAAGTCTGCCTTTAGGATGGAAACAAAAGCTTGCTTTCTCTGTAAGTATCTTCCATAATCCTGGTGTTGTGTTCCTTGATGAACCTACAGGAGGCGTCGATCCCGCCACACGTCGTCAGTTTTGGGAACTTATCTATGATGCTGCAGAGCGGGGAATAACGGTATTTGTGACCACACACTATATGGACGAAGCCGAGTATTGCGACCGTATTTCCATCATGGTAGACGGTAAGATAAAGGCTTTGGGTACGCCCGACGAACTAAAACAAAAGTTCAACCAGCCCGATATGGACCATGTATTTACTTATCTGGCACGCCAAGCAACACGCAGTTCAGACTAAGATTACCTATCCATTTAAAACAAACAATTATAGATGAAGCCATTTTTTTCATTTGTTATCAAGGAAACCAAGCATATTCTTCGCGACAAACGCACGATGTTGATGCTGTTCGGTATGCCCCTCGTAATGATGCTTCTCTTTGGTTTTGCCGTCACCAATGATGTGCGAAACGTACGCATTATTATCGTAATGAGCAATGCTGACAATGCCACTCAGCAAGTAGCTGACCGCCTCGCAGCCTCTGAATACTTCACATTGACAAAGGTTGTGACGACTCCTAACGAAGCCGAGAAAGCTATCCGTGACCAAAAAGCCGACATGGCAATCGTCTTTTCACCGGATTTTGCAAGTAAGAAGTCGGGCTACCAACTCATTGTCGATGGGGCAGACCCCAACATGGCACAGCAATGGACCATCTATGCCAATGCCGTTATCAATAATACTGAGGCAAAGGCTGTGAACACAAAAGCTACTATATAACCCTCAGATGAAGTCTACTTACAACTTCGTTCCTGCCATTATGGGTACGTTGTTGATGTTAGTTTGTGCGATGATGACATCAATATCCATTGTTCGAGAAAAAAGAAAAGGGGACCATGGAGGTACTGCTTGTATCGCCAACAAAGCCCTTAATGATTATCGTTGCGAAGTTAGTACCTTATCTTGTGCTTGCCTTCACCATTCTTTCAATCATCTTACTCATGTCGTCCTTCGTATTAGGCGTACCTATAAAGGGTTCCTTGGTCTGGATATATGTGGTTTCAACTATCTACATTCTATTAGCGCTATCGTTAGGAATCCTTGTGTCAACAATAGCCGAGACACAACTCGTTGCCCTCCTCATATCAGCGATGTTATTAATGATGCCTGTCATTATGCTCTCTGGAATGATGTTCCCAATAGAATCAATGCCGAAGATATTACAATACATCTCAGCCATTATCCCTACTCGTTATTACATCAGTGCGATGCGTAAACTGATGATTATGGGTGTTGGAATTGAAGAAGTTTACTTTGAAGTATCCGTACTTATAAGTATGCTCATAGCCTTGATGTCGCTTGCACTGGCAAAGTTTAACAAACGATTAGAATAGAAAACTATGATACTAAAATATCTTTTAAGAAAGGAATTCACCCAAATACGTCGTAACTCCTTTCTGCCAAGACTTATCATTACCTTCCCAATAATGATTATGTGTGTTATGCCGTGGGTAATGAATATGGAGGTTAAGAACATTGTTGTGGATGTTGTCGACAACGACCGCTCTACCCTCTCACAACAATTAGTACACGAGATAGAAGCAAACAAATACTTCATCTTCCATGGGCAGCAGCCTACCTACGCACAAGCACTCATGAATATAGAACATTCTGAGGCGGATGTCGTGGTTGTTATCCCCCAAAAACTATAGCCGTGATTTAAACTCAGGACGTGTTCCGCAGGTTCTGATTGCGGCTAATGCTGTCAATGGAACAAAGGGAGCGTTGGGTTCGGGATACCTTTCTCAGATTGTTTCTGCAAATGTCTTGCCCTCTACAACAGCCATAAAGTCAAAGATTGACACGCTTTATCTCTACAACAAACATCTTAACTTCAAGGTTTTTATGGTTCCTGCACTGTTGGCTATGGTAATGATGATGATAACTGGTTACCTACCAACACTTAACATCGTCAGCGAAAAAGAGAAGGGAACAATTGAACAGATAAACGTGACACCAGTGAGCAAATGGACTTGCATACTTTCGAAGTTGATTCCTTATTGGATGATAGCTTTCTTCATCGTGACGGTTTGTCTGTTGTTGTCTTGGCTTCTCTACGACATCACCCCTGTGGGGAATATAGCCCTCATCTATCTTCTTTCGATGTTGCTTGCACTGTTCTTCTCATCCTTTGGACTGATTATTTCTAATTACTCCGACACCATGCAGCAGGCAATCTTCGTGATGTGGTTCTTCATGGTCATACTCCTGTTGCTCTCAGGACTATTCACCCCGACACGTTCGATGCCTCCTTTTGCTTATCTTTCCACTTATATCAACCCTGTGAGCTACTTCATTGAGGCGATGCGTACAGTATTCATCCGTGGTGGAAACATCAGTAGCATAGCTCATCAGCTGCTTGCCCTCTCGGGAATAGGTCTCTTTATGGGAACTTGGGCGGTAGTGAGTTATAAGAAGAATAACTAAGTCCTATTCATTATACACAAAAACAATTTTGAAACATTCAAAAACTGTTTACGTTTTAGCCTGAGTTTTATTGATTTTCAAGCATAGCAACTACCCCTTTCACTCGAAAGAATGAAGGGTAGCTTTTTGTAATGTATAAGGCTAATAATACAATGAGAAAAAGAAACCAAACCAGAACTAAAAATTTCACATATAAACGACACCTCAATAGTCAATGATAGAAAACCAAACACAAAACTGTTTTTGTAAAGAATATTCAAACATTGAAAAATAAAAGATGCTCTTTTAGCTTCTAAAAGATGCCCAATTGACTTGCAAAAGATGCCCATTTGAACTCTAACTAACGCCCTTTTGAACCCTTACTAAGCACCTTTTTCTTGCACAGCTTTGCAACTTCACTCGATCCTCTGCAACTTACAAAGTCAATTTTTTTAGCTTATTTTTCTCGCCTGTTAAGGCATAAAGATAGTGAATCTCATGTAAATAAAAATTCAAATTAACAGGGGGCGTTTTACAGGCTTACCCGTCATCAAAAAGAAAACTATTGCTTCAAGCAATCTTATGATAGTAAATTCATTTATACAACAAAAAAGAAACTATAATTTATAGATTTATTAAGCATATATATTGGTAAAGAAGTAAAGGCTTGATAATAATTATCAACCATAAAACAATTCCCTCTTCACTTAAAAAATGAAGAGGGGGATTTTTAATTTTGTTTTGACTTACAATGCAGTGAAAGCAGCTACAAAACCAAAGATGATACCCGGTGTGTTAGCAATCGCCAAAGGCCAGTCGCGCTTCTCCTTAAACAATCCATAAGCAACCCATAAGGTACAATTAACGCCTGCCATAAAGGGTTGAATAAAGGTTCCCTTATGCCCTGCTAAGTTGTTCTCTCATCTGTGGAAAAATAGAAAACATACATTAACACTGATGTTACCATACCGACCCATCCCATAGAAGTGAAGAACTTTTCCTTTGTCATATTATCCTGATTTTATTTGTTTATGAATACAAGAAAGATTTAGTTTATATCTTTTTCTTTACCTATCTAACATTTCATTCTAACGCTACAAAGATATAAACTATTTCTTTTTGAAACAAATGATAGATAAAACATATCGTTTCATCTGTTACTTTCTTATTTTATATCAGTTATTTGATATAGCTGAATCCTAATTAAAAATACTTTTGAATACTATCCATTAGGGGTGTTAATTCACGATTGAAAACCCTTCCGTGGCGGTCGACCATTTGCAAGGCGTATGCAATGAAAAGGCGACGCTTAGCACGTGACATGGCAACATAGAATTTACGAGCGTCTTCCTCGTCCTGCTGTTTTGTCTTATTATAGGCGTTCGGGTAGCGTCCATCAGCAGCATCAAAGACGATAACATTATCAAATTCCAGTCCCTTTGCCTTATGAACAGTCGTCACGTAAATACGTTCAAGAATACTCTTACTATTGCAGAAGTCGGCCTCCTTCAACGTATTAATATCCATTATGTATTGCGAAAGTTGCGGAACAAGAGCATTAGTAATTGTACCATCTGTCAGCATATCAATACGAAGATAACGGAGGATGTAATCTAATCGGGAAATCTCATTGATTAAACCATCTGAACGAAAGGTGTTATAAGCTGTGGATAGTTCACTTACAAGGACTGACTCAGGTTCGAGTTGACACAATATAAGACCGATTGACAGCCGCCTGAAAAAGTTCGCCATAATTGCTACGAAGTACGTTAGCAAAGGGTTGCACCTTCGGATGACGAATAAAGGCCGTTTGTTGTGCCTGCTTCTCACGTGCTTTCTCAGCACAGAGGGCGTACAAGACTGACCGTTGCCTTCACATCATCAATTGCCTGATGACTATTAACACCTGTCAATTGAAAGGTTTCGAGAAGGCTCTCCAACTTGTAAGAATGAAGGCTTGGAGCCAACAATCTTACCAGCTTGAGCGAGTCGAAGCAACGGTTATCATGTGCCTGCATCGTATCCTTGCAGTAACGTCGTAGATTGTTATCAAGTATGTTGTAATCATAGTTGGCGTTATGCCCAAGCAGCGTACTCGTTCCAACAAATGTTAGGAAACGATGCAAGGCTTCAGCAGGAGGTAGTAATTCGCCAGCAGATAGTTTCTCATGATAGATGGCATACATCGGATTCTCTTTATCTCCGAGCATTGGCAAAAATTGGTTTATCGGTCTGAATATAGAGGTCGAGCGGTTCGCCAACCACGTCCCCACCCTTAATTCGTATGGCAGCAATTTCAATGATGTCGTCATTGAACACGTCTAATCCAGTTGTTTCTGTGTCGAAAATAACAATTTCTTCCTCATCGTAAGCACGAAGGAACTCTGCCGTATAACAACTTTCGGGATAAAGTAGGAAGTCGGAAGGCGATAGTGCTAACTGCTTTAACTTCCAATTAAATCGACGAGCAAGAGCATGAGAAGGAAAAGCACGCACACCTTTCATAATTCGTGTCCATGCAATGGAATTATGTTCATTAGAGAGTACGCTCAAATGTGCCAACAACAACTTGACATCGGGTGTATCAAAAACATCGCGCCCAGAAACCTTAAAGTGAGTCAAACCTGCTTCTGTCATAGCTTCGCTAATACGATCGGCATCAGAGTTAGCACTGACAATAATGGCTGTTCGCTCCTCATTATTTTGCTCATAAAGGCGGCGAGCTTCTATGCTGACCTCCTTGTGTTCTGCTTCAATCGTACTGCTATGTATGATTCTCAAGTCCCCGGGCTTTGCCTTAGTGTCATTGTCTGAAAGAGGGAGCAGTTCACGATCTATTTTCAATTGCTTTTCTGCATAATCATTGAAGACGTCAAGCAGATATTTTTGGCGACCGATGGTTGCGTTGCAGATGATGGATATTTTCTTTACAACGCATCTTCAAGAGCGTTAATGTTTCCACTTTTGCACCCATAAAAGAAAAAGATTGCCTGCTGCTCATCGCCTAAGTACATCACCATCGGATTGTCTTCAGCCGTCAGCAAGTCAATGATAGCAAGTTGCATACCATTAAGATCCTGCACCTCATCCACTTGTATCCACGGATAACGCTTGCAGCTTAGGTCTGAACGATAGATATTGTATGTATAGAGCAGTAAGTCTTCAAAATCAAGGAGATGATTCTCCTCCTTGTATCGGGCATAACAATTAGCGTAATACATCTTCCACAGGAGTACACGAATCCTATCCGCTGTCTTTCCGTCAAGCCCGAGTGCATTCGCTTCGTCCATGTATTCCTGTGCATGATGATAGATATTCACTACCGCCTGCTCGTCATATTCAATCTTTTGTGAGGCACAGATATGCTTTACTGCTTCTCGATCATCATCCGTGAAACTCTCTGGATGCAGATAATACTTCCAAGGATGACGATGTTCCACCTGATAGATGAAGTGCTGGAAGAAAATAATTGTTTGATAACCCTTATACCGATTGAAGTCTCTTATCACTCCTTCTTCGTCCTCATTGCGATAATCGGCAATAATGCTCACCGCCTCTTCGTCATCAATAATAGCCGAATCGGCCGGGTATCCTTCCCTGCTCAAAAAGAAACTTAGAACAGAAACGATGCACATTACCCACCATCAGGTCCGAGAAGTCACCTCCTACCACCTTTTGAATACGATTGGTCATCTCCTTGCAGCACGATTTGTGAAAGTCAGACAAAGCATATCCTCATACTTCACTCCCCTTTCCCGTGCAATTTTTATCCTTTCTGCAAGGATATGCGTCTTGCCACAACCGGAGATGCCAGTACAAGATGATATCCCTGACTTGCTTCAACGACTGGAATCTGGTATTTATCTAAACTTGGTGTATAATTATTTGTTTCCATAGAAAGTATTTTTATAGCAGTAGATGCTTCTTCTGCAAAAAGTAAGAAAAAAAGATTAGAAATAACTCGTTAGTAAATAAAAAAAGAATTATAAGCCATAACATTTTTATTGCCAAGAATCCACATATCTAAACCATAGGTATAACCAATATTTGACGTATAGCTCATTTTGCAGGCTATATTAGATGTTCAATAACTCAAATTGTGCTGACGTTGTTATCTAAAAATAATAACCTAAGGAACAGGCAAAAGCTGCAGTTATTAATTCATACATAATATCAAGAAAGACAATGTTTTTTTATTTATTAAGAATTATTCTGACACGCATTCTATTGCGGATAAGAAAAATAATAGTTGCATTTCAGATAACTGGGCATTTAACATTAGAGCCTTAAAAATACTTTTATAAATTTGTTGTTTTTCAGTTGAAATAGGTATCTTTGCATATAAGCTTGTTTTTAATAACAATAAACTAAAAACAATAAACGTGAGTATATATATATATCTTCATATTATCACTCATCACACCTTTGTGTCTCTTCGCCCAAAATATAGAGATTGGCTCATGTATAACAAAGGATGGAGGCACATATCATGGACAATTGTTTCGTGGTAGACCTAATGGAAAAGGTGTAGCTAAGTATAAAAAAATGGGAATGTCTACGAAGGAGAGTTCCTTAAAGGAATGAGGCATGGACAAGGCACATATAAACTTACTGATGGTAAGAAATATGTGGGACAATGGTTTCAAGATCGACAACATGGGCAAGGTATTTGCTACTTCGCCAATGGTAATCGCTATGACGGACTGTGGTATAAAGACTATCAGCAGGGGACAAGGAACAATGTTCTACTACAATGGCGACAAATATATAGGCAATTGGGAGCAAAAACAAACGAAGTGGTGAAGGTAAATACATCTTTGCAAATGGTGCATTCTACGAAGGCACATGGTATAATGACATGAAGAATGGTTTTGGAAAGTTTATTTGGGCAGACCATTCATCCTTTTTCGGAAACTGGATAAACAACCTTAAAGAAGGCAAGGGAGTTTATCATTATTCTGATGGCGACGAATACAATGGCGATTGGAAGAATGACCTACAAAATGGTAAAGGCATCTATAAATTCAAAGATGGCGAAAGCTACGAAGGCGAATATCTGGATGGTGAGCGAACTGGGCAAGGTATCTTCCGATATAAAAATGGCAATCAATATTCTGGTCACTTCCTCAAAGGACTCAAGTCGGGCTATGGCACTATGTCGTGGCATAATGGCGATATATATATAGGCAACTGGGAGAAAGATGTTCAGAACGGACAAGGAAAACTGACAAAGAATAATAAAGATATTTATGAAGGACAATTCAAAAATGGAATGTTAGAAGGTCTTATTATCATTCACTATGCCGATGGAAGTAGGTTTCGTGGTAGCTATCATAATGGCAAACGAAACGGAACAGCCATTGAAGAGTCTGCTGAGGGCATCCGCTTCGAAGGAACTATAAAGATGACTGGCGCGAAGGGAAGTTCACAGAGCGTGATAAGAATGGTAATGTGACAGCAAGCGGATACTACGAAAAAGGTAAACGCCACACCGATTAGTCTTTACAAAATATAACAAACATATAAAGATATTCTACCATGGTAACGAAGAAGACAACAGCCCAAAAGGCACCTAACAAGAAAAACCTGTGTACGAACAACTAAGAAAAAGGATACTCCTCATATAGGTCCTAGGTACGAATGACTCCTACCTTGCTCCTTATGAGGATGCAATCCGTGGCCGACACGAACATGCTCTATGGAAGATTGATCAACTTACACAAAAACGGTAAGCTATCTCTCTCTGACTTTGCGAACGGACATAATTACTATGGTTTGCATAAAACTGATGAAGGATGGGTGTTTCGTGAGTGGGCACCTAATGCAACAGAGATTTTCCTTGTTGGAGATTTCAATGATTGGGACGAGCAAGAACAATATCGATGTCATAAAATAAAAAGACTCTGGCAATTGGGAACTTACACTTCCTCATGATGCGTTAGCGCATGGTCAATACTATAAGATGCGTGTGCATTGGAATGGTGGAGAAGGCGAACGTATCCCTGCATGGGCACAGCGTGTTGTTCAAGACGAAGATAATAAAATCTTTTCTGCACAGGTATGGGCACCTGAGAAGTCTTACGCTTGGAAGAAAAAGAGTTTCAAAGCACAGACTGCACCACTACTAATCTATGAATGTCATATTGGTATGGCACAAGATGAAGAGAAGGTTGGTTCGTACAATGAGTTCCGTGAGAAAGTTTTACCACGTATTATAAAGGATGGTTACAATGCCATACAAATTATGGCAATACAGGAACATCCCTATTATGGTAGTTTTGGCTATCACGTAAGCTCTTTCTTTGCTGCCAGTTCACGTTTCGGCACACCTGAAGAATTGAAAGCTCTTATTGATGAAGCACATAAGAATGGTATTGCTGTGATTATGGACATTGTTCATTCACATGCAGTTAAGAACGAAGTCGAAGGCTTGGGCAACTTAGCCGGCGACCCTAACCAGTACTTCTACGAAGGCGACCGCCATGAACATCCAGCATGGGACTCTCTCTGTTTTGATTATGGAAAAGACGAGGTACTACACTTCCTTCTTTCTAACTGTAAATATTGGTTAGAGGAATATCACTTTGATGGTTTCCGTTTTGATGGTGTAACGTCAATGCTTTATTATAGTCATGGTTTAGGCGAAGCCTTCTGTAATTATGCCGACTATTTCAATGGACACCAAGATGATAATGCAATATGTTACCTGACGCTTGCCAACTGCCTTATCCACGAGGTTAACAAAAATGCTATTACCATCGCCGAAGAAGTGTCAGGTATGCCCGGCTTAGCTGCTAAATTTAAGGATGGTGGCTATGGATCTCGATTATCGTATGGCTATGAACATTCCAGATTATTGGATTAAAACGATAAAAGAATTGCCAGACGAAGCATGGAAACCATCCTCTATCTTCTGGGAAATAAAGAATCGTCGTTCAGATGAGAAAACAATATCTTATTGCGAATCACATGACCAGCATTGGTAGGCGATAAAACGATTATCTTCCGATTAGTTGATGCTGACATGTATTGGCACTTCCGCAAAGGCGATGAAACAGAAATGTCACATCGTGGTATTGCCTTACACAAAATGATTCTGACTTGCAACAGCCTCTGCAATAAATGGCGGCTATCTGAACTTTATGGGTAACGAATTCGGCCATCCTGAGTGGATAGACTTCCACGTGAAGGAAATGGATGGAGCCATAAGTATGCAAGAAGACAATGGAACTTGGTTGATAATCAAGAGTTATGCTACCATCTACTTAGCGACTTCGATAAAAATGCTTTGAAGTTATTACAAGTGAAAAGAAGTTTAACGAAACACCAATTCAAGAGATATGGCACAATGATGGCGATCAAATATTAGCATTTAGTAGAGGTGAACTTATCTTTGTATTCAACTTCTCACCAACGCGCTCATATACCGACTATGGTTTCTTAGTTCCAGAAGGCTCTTATAATGTTGTATTAAACACCGATGCCAGAGAATTTGGTGGCTATGGCTTTTGCTGATGATACAATCGAACATTTCACTAATGCTGACCCACTCTATGAGAAAGCTCATAAAGGTTGGCTAAAATTATACATACCAGCCCGAAGTGCTGTCGTATTGAGAAAGAAGTAAGTTCTAAATGATGGAAAATAAGTTTATGCGTGCAACTTGCACCGTACTATTTTGTTTATTCACATTCTGCTATCTATTTTTCTATCAAGCAGATGTAATGACAGTTGTACAACATTTGGCATCTGGAAAACAAAACATTCTACGACCCATTATTAGGTGCGGTATTATTGACGCTTACCTTAAAAGTTACTGCAAATGGGAATAAGTTCCTTGAGCAAACTTAACAAGCGTGGATTTGCCTTAACTTATTTTCCATCTTTTCTCATTCTGACCTTGCTATCAGACCTTCAGCCAACATCCGATCGCGTAACTTTCGGCAATTGGTTATGGATAACACCGCTATTATTAGTGATATACTCCTTGATTATGGTTGCTGCTAAACGGTTTGAACCATACGAACCCGAACAACGTAGTTATGGTCCTTTTTCACAAATTATATGGAATAACCTTCTGATATTTCTTGTCTTCACACTATTTACAGGTTGTTGGGGTAACAGTAATAGCTATTTCCATCAACGAGCTAAGGTTGAAGCAATGATTGACAGAAAAGATTATAGCGGTGCACTAAACGTTGTTCGCACCATGCCTCATACAGACTCTGTGACATCTATGCTGACGATTTATGCCGTTGCTCGTAGAGGGGCATTTGGCTGACAGCCTATTTCATTATCCACTGATAGGAGGTTCACAGACCTTACGACCAGGCAAAATTCATTCATGGTTACAACCCGATAGTGTCCTCCACAAAGTTACTCGTAACTCGGCAAACTATCAACTAATTGGGTTCTTATTAGACCGTAACCTCTATGATTTTGCTCGATACCTTCCACAATATTATCCAATTGATAGTCTTCGACCACGTTACTATAAGGAGGCTCTGAGGATTCTAACACTCAAAAAGAGGATTAAAACTCGTTGCTCCCTACCAAACGGGCAGTTATGCTGCTTATTACTATTCTAAATGATGATTAACCAAAAAGAATTGTCTTGATAGGAGAGCATTGTCTACATCAATCACACGCAGTTTAGAGGTTGAACATAAAAAACTCGAAAATCTAATCACAAGTATGAATACATTCGTCCATTTTCACATCTGACACCTCCGTTGGAATACGTTGAAAGAACTGAAAGGGAAAACAAATTCCAACCTTATAAGCATTTTTAGAAGTGGAAGAAAACGATCATAATACCCCTTTCCACGTCCAAGACGATTGTTCTCGCAGTCAAAAAGCCATACCTGGGATAAGTGCAAACTCTATTGAAGAAAAGTCAGTAAAGGCCTCACCCGTAGGTTCAAGAATTCCATAATGATTTATTACAAGAGAGTCGAAACCCTTAAAGTAACGAAGTTCCATCTCGAAGTCGCTAATAACCACTGGAAGAAGAATTGTCTTACCCTCATCATGTAGCCTCCTGATAAGGTCATGCGTGTAAACCTCATCAGGGAGTGAATTGTAAAGAAGAATAGTCTTTGCACTCTTCAAATGCTGATGCCTTAAAAAGACACTGAATAAGTGGGAGCGATTGTTCTATTAGCTCTTCATTAGAGAATTGCTTCTACGCATCCTGACCTCTTTACGGACAGAGTGTTTATCGTCTACTATCATCGGCGTTGTGAGGTTCGGCGTTGTGAGGTTCGGCGTTGTGTTGTACTTGTACCTTTCTTAGACATTTTACTTGGCTTTATCAAAAGAATCGATGGAGTCTGAAACACTTTTACAGCCTCTTTAATAACAGCATCGTCACGATTAATATATTCTAACCAAGCTTGTTCGTCCAGAATATTATAAATGATACGACTATTGAGGTAATCTTGAAGAAGTGTGTGTGAGCGCATAATCATCAGATTACGACGACGTAAACCATTCTTCTCTGCAAAGTTAACGAAATCACCCACAAGGTTCTGTTGCTTTCAAATAGTTTGCTAGAAGGAGCCATTTCTCCAAAGCCACGAATTTCTTTCTGTTCCTATCAGTATAGTTGAAAGCATACTGCAAGATAAGACCACTCATTACAGCAAGCTTGTAATAAGATGTTACTTTTGATGTATCCTCAGGAACGAAGATGTCAGGTGTGATACCACCACCACCATATACTGTACGTCCGTTCTGTGTGTGATAAGCCGGTCCCTCATGCTTAATACTATCTTGTGAGAAGAACTCACCATGCTTATAACGAGAGAGGATATCATTCTCGTAGTCTGTATTATCACCTGGCTTAAATGGTTTCTGTATACACCGACCTGATGGTGTATAGTAACGTGCGATGGTCAGTCTAATCAAACTACCATCATTAAATTGTATCTGCTGTTGTACCAATCCCTTACCAAAGGAACGACGACCAACAATCGTTGCACGATCATTATCCTGCATTGCACCAGCAAAGATTTCTGACGCTGAGGCAGAAGCTTCATTAATTAACACAACCATAGGGATGTGCTGATAACTTCCTTTACCATCACTGCGATAATTTACACGCTGACTCTTTCTTCCCTGTGTGTAGACAATTAGGCTATTCTTTGGCAAGAACTCATTAGCCATCTGTACAGCAGACTCTAAGATACCGCCACCATTATCACGAAGGTCGATAACCAAATGCTCTGCACCTTGTATATTTAGGGTTTGCAAGGCTGCTAACATCTCTGCATAAGTCCTTTCACCAAAACTCTTAATGCGAATATAACCTGTTGTATCATTGAGCATATAAGCGGCTGAAACACTCTTTACCGCTATATCACCACGTGTTATAGTGAATAATTTTACACCTTTTTCACCATACCTCTTCACCCCTATCTTTACTTTCGAGTCCTTTGGACCTTTAAGTCGGTGCATAGCTTCTTCGTTTGTTACTTCTTTTCCTACAAACGCTTTACCATTGATACTAACTACTTTGTCGCCTGCTAATAAACCAGCCTTCTCAGCTGGTCCATCTTTGATAACATTTTGTATGTGCAATGTGTCTTGACGGATAACAAACTCTATTCCAACACCTGAGAATGAGCCCTTCAAATCATCTGTTGCTAACTGTACATCCTTTGCACTAATATAAACAGAATGAGGATCAAGCTCAGACAATATCTCAGGAATAGCCTTATCTACAAGTTCGTCGATATTCACAGAGTCAACATATCGATCATCAATGATATGTAGCAGATTGCTCAGTCGACTCACTACCACTATTAATAATGTTCAGTCTGTTACCTGAAAAGTGATTGGCATAGAAGGTGCCAATAAGAATACCAATGACAACACATAGTGCCATCAATAGAGGCATAAAACGATTGTTTTTGTTTTGATTCATATAAGCTATTCCTTCTCTTATCCTCTAAATCAGAAGAAAAATATGTAAGGAATTCGTTAATTTACTTTGTTAAACATTATTCTGTTAGCAAAAGGAATAAACAACAATAGTGTTTTCGTTTCCATTTTGCGCAACATCTCATAATCAGCTAACAACTTCCTCGCTTTTTATAATGAGTCTGAGGAAAGGTTACATATATCATCCAGACTTCTGTATTCGACCTCTACACCAGCTCTGGTAAGTAAGTCGATACCATCCGTTAAGCGATACTTCTCTGCATAAACAACACGTCGAATACCTGCTTGAATGATGAGTTTTGCACACTCAATACAAGGAGAAGCAGTGACATAAAGCGTAGAACCCTCACTATTGTTACCACTTCGAGCAAGTTTTTGTGATGGCATTTGCCTCAGCATGAAGCACATACGGCTTTGTTACTCCCAACTCATCTTCACACACATTCTCAAAACCACTCGGAGTTCCATTATATCCATCACTGATAATCATCTTATCCTTCACAACCAAAGCACCTACCTGACGGCGTTTACAATAAGAGTTTTCTGCCCAGATACGTGCCATGCGAAGGTAACGATAATCAACGGCAACCTTGGTCCCACCCTCTATTGAGGACGCTTGTTGACGAATCATTTGTAATTTGTTCGCTGTTCATTATTTTGATATTATATATAGATAAACGATGAAGCAATGAGAACGGGAAGTTGTATTGTCACTACCCTACATCTACATGCAAGTACCGTTTTACTCAGATAAGTCCTCACTTCCGCTTCAAAAAGTCCATCTCGTTCTTTCAACGCATCAATTGTTGGCTCCTGACCCCTAAATCTCTTATAGAGAGTCATAGGATGTTCAGTACCTCCACGTGACAACACATTATCCCTAAATCGCTGTGCCGTTTCCTGATTGAAAATACCCTCTCTCTTGAAAACACTAAAAGCATCTGCGTCAAGAACTTCTGCCCATTTATAGCTGTAATAGCCCGCTGCATAGCCACCCTGACATTATGTGAGAGAATTGGACTGTCATACATGTATCCATACGTTGCTCATCTATAATTGCAGCTTCCCACGCTTTCTTCTCAAATAGGATAATATCCTCTGTGAACTCATCCTTATGTGTATAATAAGCCATGTCTAAGAGACCGAAACTCACTTGTCGCAAACAAGCCATAGCAGCACCATAATTGCGGCTGGTAATAACCTTATCTATCAATTCATCAGGCATTGGCTCGCCCGTTTGATAATGGAAAGCAAAGGTACGAAGGAACTCTTTCTACGGCAAAGTTCTCCATAAACTGCGAAGGAAGTTCTACAAAAATCCCACCACACATTAGTTCCAGATAAACTCTCGAAGCGAGTGTTTGCAAAGATTCCCATGAAGAGAATGACCAAACTCGTGCAAGAAGGTCTCCACCTCGCTTAATCTCAACAGTGCGGGCTTATCCTTTGTTGGTTTAGAGAAGTTCATCACGAGAGACGCATGTGGACGTACATTCTGTACCATCACGCTCTATCCACTGACCTTGAAACTCTGTCATCCATGCACCATCACGCTTTCCTTTGCGTGGATGGAAGTCAACATAGAGTACTGCCAGGTAACTTCCGTCCTTATCATAAACCTCATACGGCTTCACATCTGGATGATAAACGGGTATATCCTTATTCTCCTTGAATGTAATACCATAAAGACGTGTTGCTAAGCCGAACACTCCTTTGATAACATTTCCCAACTCTAAGTAAGGACGAAGCATCTCTGGATCAAGGTCATATTTCTTTTTCTTCAAGAGCTGACTGTACTAACCAACATCCCAAGGCTCCATCTGGAAGTCTTCTCCCTCCATCTCCTTAGCGAGTGCCTCTACCTCCGCACGCTCTTTAATCGCCGTTGGTTTATAAGCCTCTATAAGCTCATTAAGCAGTTTATATACATTCTCTACCTTTGTTGCCATACGATGTTTCATTACATAATCGGCAAAGGTATCATAACCAAGAAGTTGCGCCATCTCTCTACGAAGATTTATCAGACGCTTACAAAGTTCGAGGTTATTTGTATCATTATCCTTTATACAGAGTGTGTTGCGAGCCATATAAAGGTTCTTTACGAAGCTCACGCTGTGTGCTATACATCATGAAAGGAACATAGCAAGGGGCATCTAAGGTAAACACCCAACCATCCATATCACGCTCCTTTGCTGCCTCACGACCAGCTTCGCAGGCAGTTTCTGGTAGTCCAGCAAGCTGTTGCTCATCTGTAATATGTAATGTATAAGCCTTATTTTCCTTCAACACGTTCTGTGAGAATTGTAGCGAAAGCATAGAGGCTTCCTCTGTAAGTTTCCGTAATTGGTCCTTACCCTCCCTCATTCAGCAAAGCACCACTACGCACAAAACCGTCATAACATTTCTTCAACAGGCATTCTTCCTCTGGCGTCAACTCACGATGATGTTCGTACACATACTTGACACGCTCGAAGAGCTTTGGATTTAAGCTGAGGTCATTACTATGCTTGGTAAGAATGGGGTTCATCTTTTGTGCCAAAGCATCCATTTCATCATTAGTCTCAGCACTCAGCATATTGAAGAACACACTCTCCACACGACTCAAAAGATCATAATAATGCTTACGTCCCTCAACCTCATCTTCTGGTATAATTGTATTCTCAAAGGTTGGTTCTTCGGGATTGTTTTATAATCTTTTCTATATGTTCATTGTCACGGCGTATTCCTTCCATCATTGCCTCTTCGTAATCAGCAAGTGAGATACAATTAAAGGGTGCCGTGCCATGCGGTGTATCATAAGGTAGGAAGAATGGATTGACTTGTTCCTGTCTTTCTGATATATTATCTTTCATTTATCTTCTAATAACTTGATTTAATTTACAAAGATAATTCAAAAAGAAAAATCCTATATATTAAGGAGTAATTTAACGCAATTTTATTTCTATAATGAATGTGTTAGACTATTTCCATAACATTACTTATACTGATTATATAAAAGATTTTTCAAAGTCTTGTTTATAACTTAGTTTCTGAATATGCCTATTGAAGACAAGTCATCGAACAAGCAGTTTGAGTGTTCAACCTCTTAAATTCTCCAGATGCGGAACGATAACGATTCCTCTTCCGATTGACACCATCCCTTCGCGTTGTAAATCATTAAGCATACGTGAGACATTCAGACGGCTTTGGTGAAGTTCTTGTGCAAGGTCTTCCATTCTAATTCTCAGGACTTTTACGACCAGCCTGAGTGAGGGCATCTTAGACGCAAAAACTAATAAACTGCTGTCGAATATCATTAGTCTGTTGTTTCCATGGTATACGACTCATTCTTTGTGCCTGCATAGAGATACTATTAAGAAGATTAAGTCGAAATATAAGATAGTTGTCAAGAAGTCGCAATACCTCCGCCTTGTCCAAAGAAAGTAAAACTACAATGCGTCTGTGCTATGAAGTCTTTTTGTGTAACGTTGCATCAGCCCAAAGAAATGTTCAGGCTGAATAACAGCTGGCGCTGACAACTCTTCTTCTATGCGATAACGATGATTATCAGCATGGCTAATCACACGAAGTGTACCACTCATGAGGAAAAAAGTCTTCTGCATTTATCATCGTTACTGACAAGTGTTTTGTCAGAAACAAGTTTATGAAAGCCAAACTTTGTTTGTTCCACGATGTCTGACAACTCATCTGTACTAATACCGATGAAAAGTGGCAGTTCAAGGAGCTTATCATAAATCTGAAGCATAGAGTAAAGACATGAATATAGCCGTTTTCTCGAAAAAACGGCTATATATATTTATTCTATAATCTTACTTTTCATTGAAGGGCTATACCATACTTGTAGATTTCCCTTCGTATCAGAATAAATGAAATACACCATTAATTCAGGGTGACCTTCAAGTAGCTTACGTGCTTTCTCTAAACCCATTACCATAAAGGAGGTGGCATAGGCATCAGCAGTTGCACACTCTTTGCTAACACTGTGGCTGAGAGTAGAGAGTGCTGAACAGGGTATCCTGTTTTTAGGATCAATAGTATGTGCATATTTCTTTCCACCTTTATAATAGAAGTTACGATAATTTCCACTCGTTGCCATAGCCTTATCCGTAACGTTCAACACCGTTTGTAATTCTTGGTTTTACCTTCGTACTGTCTTCCGTAGGTTTAGTAACTCCAATCTTCCAAGGTAGACGCTGTTCGCTATTTCCTTTCGTTACAATTTCTCCACCAATCTCAATCATAAAGTTTTCTATACCTTTTACGACGAAGAAAAACGAGCCACAATATCCGAGCCATAACCCTTAGCAATTGCCGAACAGTCAAGCATCACACGCTTATCTGTCTTCTGAATTCTATTACCGATTAGTCTTACCTTCTTGTAGCCGACAATCTGATGCAAACTATCTATAGTCTGCTTAGAAGGGTGCTGACCCGTCTTGAAGCCAAAAACCCCACATATTCACCATCGGCGCAACTGTAATATCAAAAGCACCATCGGTCTCCTCTGAAATAGACTCAGCAAGAGTGAAAACTTCTGCAAACATCTCATTCACCTTCACTGGTTTGTTCTGATTAATCTGAGAAATCATCGAATTGGACTCGAAAGTAGAGAAAGTCTGATTTACTTTCTTCAACTCTGCCTCAATCTGCTTTTGAAGGTCTTCATCACTTTGATAAGTAATATTATATACTGTTCCAAAAATAAAGCCCTTGTTATGCTGATAAGGTATTGCGTGCTGACAACGTACAATGGCTATTGAGCCAATGATTAATGCCAAAAGGAAGGGTACTTGCCAATAGAGTTTCTTTTTATTCATATTTCTAAACTGTATTCTCTTTATAATTCAAAGAGTATATTAAAGGTTGCACCGAGTTGTGAAGTGTCTCCCCGTCCATAACCTGGGACATACCACGGCTCACCTATCTCGTCTTTTTTATGTACAAGACGGAGCTTATAACGAACTGTCCAACCCATACGAAGCCGTCCAAATATCTTTGCATCAACTCCGCCAACTAATTCTGTCCACAGCTGACTTCCCTTACTACCGAGTGCGCCATACGCTGCTTGACCTCCCCAAAACGGGGTCTGTAACGTTTGGAGAATGAATATCATACTTGAAGGATGTGTAGCCTACTCTACCACCGACTAAAAAACGATAGTCATCATGCTTGTTTTTAAGCATATTAAAATCACAACCTATACGTCCATAAGGAGCACTGCACTTATAACTGGTACCGATCGTTTCCTCCGTCTTATCTGCCTGCCCAACACCCACTTCTATGACGGGAAAGTATTTATCCTTGACATTTACTCGCACCAAAGCCTCATACTGTCCGTATGATATAAGCCTGCGTGTAACAGGTCCGACGACTTCCAGTCCGACGGCAACACCTCTGAAAATAGGGTATACTGTCTTCCTTTACTTTTGACTGAGTCCTGCGCTGCTGCGCATAAACAGAAGACGGAAGCAGTAGGAACAAGCTACTAAGGATGAATAAAAGTGATATGTATATGTTCTTTCGTACCATCATTATCGACATTAGGATTACTGATTTCTACCTGACTCACACGTGTACCCTTTGCCGAAATAGCGGTGAGGGTATGGAAGAATGTTGGCGAACAATCGACACTTTCAAAGTGACTTATATTCGTCTTCGACACCGTTATAGTATCAATCGTCGTAACACCTGCCGTGTTTGTGAAGACAAAACGTAATTTATCACTATCACCACTATGTAGCTCATCGGCAAACTGAATTTTGTCGTTTTGACCTGCTTGTTCAATAAGATTGTGTCGGCTTTGTCTCACGTATTGCCGAGATTGTAAGTGTATCATGCAAAGTGTCACCTTGCACAACATAGTTAACCCTCACACCATTGGTGACAGGACAATCTATATCCGAACATGAAATCATACATAACACTCCTCCAATAAGAAGGGCAAATAAGAATGATTTTCTGAATATATGCTTTATCTTGTAGTTGTTCATCTTCTTTTGAATTGTATAAGAAAAACACCATTTCGTAGTCATATCCTCTACCCTACACTTGCAGACTTTTTGTCAAACAACACAAACCATAATAGAGAAACACCTCTTAGAAATGCTTTATACAGCTACATCTCTTTTTCGATCTGATAGTCATTCCTTCGTGGGTTACTCCGACTAATAAGGTCGCCTATAAATCCTGCAAGGAAGAGCTGCGTTCCCATTACCATCGCAACAAGAGCTATAAAGAAAGAAGCATGATTAGAAAGAAGGTCGCCATAAACGCCACTCACAAGCATCACCACCTTTTCAACAATAAGCCAAAGGAACGCAACAAAGCCAATGAAGAACATAAATGAACCCATCAAACCAAAAACGTGCATCGGCTTCTTACCAAAGTTGGTGAGGAACCATAGCGTTAATAAATCGAGATAACCATTAAAGAAACGATTGATACCAAACTTAGACTTACCATACTTTCGTGCTTGATGCTGTACTACCTTCTCACCAATACGTGTAAAACCTGCCTCCTTAGCAAGATAAGGTATATAACGATGCATCTCACCATAAACCTCAATATTCTTAACAACATCACGACGATAAGCCTTCAAACCACAATTGAAATCATGTAGATTATGCACTCCGCTAATCTTACGAGCCGTTGCATTGAAAAGCTTTGTAGGAATTGTCTTTGTTAAAGGGTCGTAACGTTTCTGCTTATAACCGCTGACAAGGTCATACTTTTCCTCCATTATCAAAACGATAAAGCTCTGGTATTTCGTCAGGTGAGTCTTGTAAGTCAGCATCCATCGTAATAACAACATCTCCCTGGGCTGCCTTAAAAACCACAATAGAGTGCCGGACTCTTACCATAGTTACGACGAAACTTTATCGCATGAACATGCTTCGCATCCTTATGATGTAAATTCTCTATAACGTCCCAACTCTTATCCTTAGAACCATCATTGATAAATATTATTTCGTATGTGAAGCCATTGGCATTCATTACGCGCTGAATCCAAGAATGTAACTCTGGTAGACTTTCTTCCTCATTATATAGAGGAACAATAACTGATATATCCATGTTTTTAATTAGAAGGTTTCTCTTATATAAGTTAAAGAAAAATATTCTTCGCCTTTACATCATTTATCACCTTTTTCTTTTTTTGACATTAATGCTGCGATGAATAGCGAACATATACCGCCAAGTATCAAAGCATAAACAAAACTTGTAGATGCCAACGAGTAAGGCTGAAAGGCCTCTGGAAGAACACTGATAAACTGGTCGTATGGAACACCTAAGGCTGTAAGTACACCTTTCCCCTCATCGCTTGAATAGACATTTGTAACCATCATTACAAGCCTTCCTTTATCAATGTAATGCATATAAAGCCACTGCAACATACTAAATATAAGGGCTGCGTTAAAGAAGACACGAACACAATAGAATAAACTCCGACGATAGGAAAATAACACCATTACGCCCCTCCTCACGAAATATCTTCAAACGATAAGCAACAAAAAAATGGAGAGAGAGAGAGAGTAAAAACTAAATTGTGCTAATACTGGTAGAATGGTCATACCTAACAAGCAGGCAAAACTTGCTGTCCAAATGATAGCAAGATAAATACCATCATAACGAGTGTAAGCTGTAAGTTGTTTGAATTCGTCATGTATCATGATACAAAAGTACAGATTATTTATTATAAATAATGTATTACATCCTTTTATTTATATTTTTGTTAAAAACAGAAAAAGTTTCACCTCCTCTTTGCCAGTATTAAATAATTTCATTATCTTTGCACTCGCTTTAACAGCAATGGTAAAGTATTAGACGGGCAAGTCTCTTACGACCAGCTCCCTTTGAATCCCCCAGGACGGGAAACGTAGTAAGGGCAGAAGGTTGTAGCGGTGCGATAGGAATCGCTTGTCCACCCGCCTCTTTAGCTCAGTTGGCCAGAGCACGTGATTTGTAATCTCGGGGTCGTTGGTTCGAATCCGACAAGAGGCTCTAAATTAATAGAATGACTAAGAACACAGAAGAAGGTATGTCGTGAGGCATACCTTTTTGCGTTATATAAGATTATAAAAACAGAAGACTGACAATTGTCAGTCTTTTAGAATATAATGAGAAATTCGGGTAGGCTTGTAAAATTGTCTCACTCAAAAGGATTAGCTTTGCAACAGGGATATAAGACTAACCCTGAATTTCATCTCACCATCAAAGTGTCTGGTACCTCGTGAGTAACGCAACATCTGTTCTGTATACGACTCGGAGTAATCGACTATAACATCCACCATATCACCAAGTTCATTAAAATCTGGCTTTAAGACAGGATTGATAAAAACCCTTTATAAGGGTGCGATATTCAACGACTCATAACGTTGAAGAACCTCCTCGTGAAGGAGAGGATTAAGATTGATAGCATACTTCTCTACCAACATTCGTGCTGCTTCAAAGTCACCTTCACTCTTAACACACTGTATCTCTGCAAGCTGACGAGCAAAGATGTCACGTAAAAGCCTTATAATCATTAATACGAACAAACGACTTTTGACCTACCCTGTATGCTCATCCTTGTTGGTGACAATTTCGACTACATTGTCAGCCTTCCCATTTCCAATGCCCATTGTGCAATTAATGCACGATCTGCATGTGAGACTCTTCAATCTTCTTACCCGCTTGATACGTACCTGCTGCGTAAGAAGTCCATTCATCATATAACTATAATATTGTGCCTTATAAGCTTCCTTACTTTTCTAAAAGTCCAAGTTCTATAAGTTTATAATCAGCAATATAGTACAAACCAAAAAGGTCTGCACGAGCTTCCTCGATAGTATTTCCGTAATTTTTTTCAAAGCATCTGGATCCGTACCCGCAGTAAGCGCCCACTGCCATGACCCAAACATTCATGAAGGTCTGTATGAAGATTATCTGTTTTATCTGCATACAAACCAGTAAACGATTAGTTTCATCATCAATAACAAATTCCTGACGAAACCCATTTCCTTTGGCTGCCATATCGTATGCGTGAGTGAGATTAGAAATTGTCACACTCTTTCGATCCATGCTCTGCACGAATCCAATCAGCATTTGGCAAATTAATTCCTGAGAGCTGACGCAGGATACTCATCACCACCTAACATTGCTGCACATATCACATTAGCGGTAACACCTTTTACCACCTTCTTTCGGAATTTTGGATCGACAGGAGAATGATCCTCAAACCATTGTGCATTAGAAGATATTGCCTGCGTACGCTGAGTAGCATTAGGTCCTTATATTCAACAAGTCCTTCCCACGAACCCTTTTAAGCCCATTGGGTCACCATAGACCCTCAATAAAACCATTTATAAAGTCTACGCGTCCATCTTTGCTCACGCAACCATTCTCGATAGAATATGTATCGAAATCGTAAATCACCAGTCCTCGTAATAACGGATTAAGAGATTTATTACACGAAGCTGCTGATTATTTTCTACATACTCTTTTGCACGATTCAGCCAATAAACTATCTTTTTCTATGGCTGAACCATACTTACCATTTATTTTCCATATCCTCACGAACAACCCCTCCAACTTTTTACAAGTGTAGAGTTCAGTCCATAAGAAGGAGCTTCATTTACAGGTCCGTCTTGTTTCTGTTTTTGCATAGAATTCTTCTACTTCGTGCTGTGTTACTCCATCATAGTAGTTACATGCAGACGAAAGCACAATATCCTTTCCGTCTGACTTATCTACCCTTTTAGGGAGGATTGTAGGGTCAAAGATGATAGGACAAAGTTCGTTACAACGCATCAACACTTTCTCCTTCTTTTTCAGAGGAAGTAGTTTAGAGTCAGTTGCTAAGACATTCTTACGTAGAAAGGATTCAGAGAAATTAGGTGTAAACTTATCGCAAGCATAATGATGATATATACCATTGGCAAACCACACGTGTTTAAGGTATTCTTCAAAAAGCAAGAAAATCCCTTTACAAATCGGTCACCATCATAGCTCAAATAAACGGCTTCTAAGGTTTTCCTAATACGAAGGTTATATTTACCAAACTGGTCAAATGTTATATCACGTCCAAATAGCGTAGCCTCTGACAAGCAATAAATCAACTGTTTTTGTCGAGTCGTCAATGCATCGAAACCCTGGAAGCTGATACCGCAACATTTGTATATCAGCAAATCGTTCATCTTGAAAAATTAAATACCTCTTCTCCTGTCGTTTTCTATCATATTTTTATTAATTTCTTAGTGCCTTTTTCAAACGCACTTCATCTGAGGAGGGTTGCGCCAAAATGACGAAGTCTATAATCGCGTGGAGTTTCTCCATTTAATTTATAGAAAAGAAGCATAGAAAGACTGTCTATTTGAGAAGCCTACCATATCACTGATTTCCTCCATTTTCAAATCTTGATAACGTTTATCTACCAAGAGCGCCATCGCTTCTTCTATTCGAAATTTGTTTACAAACGATGTGTAGTTCATGTGAAACCTCACATTAACCACAGCCGAGATGTAGCGCGTATTCGTCCCCAAGTCCTCAGCAAGTTGCTTAGCAGAGTAATTTTTGTCCTTGTAACGTTGCTGAATAAGAATGATATTGAGGATTTTCTCTTCAACTCATCCATTAATTGCGGACTGACCAGACTCTGATAGGCTGCTACCCTCTCCTTCTTATCTGTTAAATTGTACTTAGCCATAATCCGTGTATTTTTAGTTACCTTTCTGTTTTTTTACACTGCAAATATAATATATTTAATTAATAATGTCAAGTTTATAGGAAGTTTTTTTAATATCTATTAGTTATTAAAAATTTATAAATATTTCATTGTACAGAAAGAAACTCATGTAGAAAATGTTTACACACAATCACATGATAGCATTTGACACAAAAAGCGTTTTTCGACCTTAAATTACGAAACTCTTCTTTACACTAACATAAAATTACATCATCAACAAAAGCACTTGCTTCTTTTTGTTTATTTTTAACTATAACTCACCAAAAATTAGTTAACTTTTTGTATAGCACCTCTTGAATACTTACCACCCTAATTATGCTTATAAAAAGACAAACTTTATGAATTCAAACATCACAATAACTATTAGGTCCGACCTTATACAATCCTAAACTCTAATTATTTCATCTATAAATGACAACACTGTCTTACAACAAGTAGACTTATCACCACTCATCTAAATCAAACTACTTATTTGCATCTACACCATTAGTCGTCGGACGAGAACTACCGCTTCGTTTCAAACTCTTAAACCTCTCTTATTAAAGTGTGAAAAATATTTACACATCATCCAAACCAAATCAACATGAAAGAAACAGATAATACACATAAATAGCACATTCAGAACTGCCAGTAAATCAAGCAAATACAAAACCTAAAAAGTAAGGTGATTTATTGCCCCTTAAAAGATGCTTACTTGAACCCCAGAAGGGCATCCTTTAAAAGCCAAAAGAGCGTCTTTACGATCTAAAAAGACCATGTATTGATTAAGAACCACACGAAAATAATTTACAACAGACAGAAATGCGGGAAAAACATTGCTCAATGACAACAACCCAACATTCCCACTCATATCTCCCTCAAATAACACAAAAAGAAGCTGTAAAATAAGAACGATTTACTATATTCGCACTACTCATCTGATTTAATAGTGACGATTAGGGGAAAAAGTTACAACCGACAGATTAAGGTAAAGAAGCGTCACGATCCTCTTCATCTAACAAAGGAGAAGAAAGCAAACCTTCACCTTTTACATATAGAATCACACCCGCCAAAAACAAGCACTAAACCAGTATAAAGAAGTCCGTTCCCAAGAACATGAAGGACAAGGTGAAGAACAAAGAGGGTCAAGCCAATAACAAGCCCAAGAAGTCCGAAGTATTTGATATATCTTTTCATACGAAGTGTAAATATGCCATTTATAAGCGCAAAAGTACTAAAAAATTTGGTCAATAACATAAAAACAGTACTTTTGCAACGCATTTTGCGTAAGCAGTGCATTTTAATTCACATTTATATAATTTAAGTAGTATGAATCAATACGAAACCGTTTTCATTTTGACTCCCGTTTTGTCTGACGAACAGATGAAGGAAACGGTCGCTAAATTCAAGAACCTGCTCATCGAAAATGGTGCTGAGATCTTGAACGAGGAGGCTTGGGGTCTGAAGAAGTTGGCTTACAACATTCAGAAGAAGTCATCTGGCTTCTACGCAATGTTAGAGTTCAACGCAGAACCAACAGTTATCAACACTCCGAGACGAACTTCCGTCGTGACGAGAAGGTTATTCGTTACATCACCGTTAAGCAGGACAAGTACTCTGCAGCTTATGCTGAGAAGCGTCGTGCTAAATGGGCAGCTAAAAAGGAGGCTTAAATCATGGCAGAGCAGAAATCAGAAATCCGTTATTTGACCGCTCCTTCTATCGACACAAAGAAGAAGAAGTATTGCCGTTTCAAGAAGAGCGGCATCAAGTACATCGACTATAAGGATGGTGAGTTCTTGAAGAAGTTCCTCAACGAGCAGGGTAAGATTCTTCCTCGTCGTATCACAGGTACTTCTTTGAAGTATCAGCGTCGTGTGGCACAGGCTGTTAAGCGTGCTCGCCAGATTGCGCTCCTTCCATACGTAACCGATTTGATGAAGTAAAAAGGAGGTCAATAGATGGAAAATTATACTGAAAGAAGATATTATCGGTCTTGGATACAAGAACGATATCGTTAATGTAAAGAACGGCTATGGCCGTAACTACCTTATCCCAACAGGTAAGGGTATCATCGCGTCTTCATCTGCTAAAAAGCAGTTGGCTGAGAATTTGAAGCAGCAGGCTTCTAAGCTCGCAGCTCTCAAGGCTGAGGCTGAGAAGAAGGCAGCTCAATTGGAAGGCGTAGAGCTTGTTATCGCAACTAAGGTTTCTGCAACTGGCGTAACTTACGGTTCAGTTAACGCAGCTACTGTTGTTGAGGAGCTTGCTAAGCGTGGTATTGAAATCGATCGCAAGATTGTTACAATGCGCGATATGAAGAAGGTTGGTACATCTGCAGCTATTGTACACTTCCACAAGGAGGTTGAGGTTAAGGTTCCTGTAACTGTTGTTGCTGAGAATCAGCCTGCTCCTGCTGTTGAGGAAGTTGCTACTGAGAAGCCAGCAGAGGCAACTGTTGCAGAGGAAACAACTCCTGCAGCTGAGTAATTCTATAAGACATTTTGCACTGTAAAAGCAGTAATGTTAGATAATAATCCCTTTCACTTTCGAGTGGAGGGGATTTTTAGTCATTATGAAACGAATTGTACTTACCGGCGGACCTTGTGCCGGAAAAAAACAACTGCACTTGTCAAGATTATTGAGCATTTCTCAAGTCTTGGCTACAAAGTGTTTATCATTCCAGAAGTTCCAACGCTCTTCTCTCAGGCGGGTATGGATTATCTTTACAGATAATGCTGCGTTCTTCTATGAAGGAGAGAAGGCAACATTGGAGGTTCAGCTTGCTTTTGGAAGATAAGTTTTACGCGTATGGCTGAAAACCATTGATAAACCTACGATTATAGTATGCGATCGTGGTACAATGGATATCTCTGCTATATGAAGCCAGAGATGTGGAAAGAGATTACAGCTGGTGTAGGAACAACTTCCGAGGAACTTCGTGCTCGTTACGATGCTGTTCTACACCTTGTAAGTGCTGCGGATGGAGCAGAACAGTTCTATACCACTCACTAATAATGCTGAACGTACAGAAGGATTGGAACTTGCACGTGAACTTGACAAGAAGGTTATTCATGCTTGGTCGGAGCATCCACATTTGCGTGTTATCAATAACCACGAGAACTTTGATACAAAGATTAAGCGTGTACTTCAAGATATTTCTAATGTCTTGGAAATTCCACAACAGATAGTAGAAGAGCGTAAATACATCGTTCGATTGACGGTGAGATTCCTGATGCTATTGAAAGTGAGATTATACAGACTTACCTTACCTCAGAACCTTGTAGTGAGGTGCGCCTACGTCGTCGCACACTGAATGGTGTATCCGTGAATGTTCGTACAACCAAGAAGACCTTACCAAACAATGAACAAATGGTAACCGAACGTCAGATTGATAATAACCTCTACGAGTCACTGATGCGACAGGCTGACCCTCTATCGTCAATCTATCCATAAGGTTCGTAAGACTTTTTATATGGCTTGGACAGTTCTTTGAACTTGACACGTATATTAGTCCTACTTCTAATCTTCAAATCTTGGAAACAAAAAGGTATTGCAGCACACGAAGATGTAAAGTTTCCTCCATTCTTAAAGTTATTGAAGATATTACTGGTAAAAACGGAATACTATAATTACAACCTGGCCTTAAAGAAATAAAAATTAGCATTACAACATGCTATTGTGTTTCTTATCGCCTTATTAAATCGATCGAAAAAGCCGTAACACTTATTAGTGCTACGGCTTTTTATCTTATACGTATAGCTGCTTATTTCTTCTTTGCAGCCTTATCTACTTTTTCCCAGTACTTTTTACCCTTTTCTTTGAGTTTAATTGTAAAGTCCATAGCGTCTGCTGCAGCCTGTGCCTCATCACTTGAAGAAGCATAAGCATGACGGAAACCCTTCACCTTGTTCCACTGTCCACGTGTAAAATCAGGTACTTCAACAGGAATATTACCATTGTCCATTGATATAGAACCTAACTCTGCCAAACAACACCATTCAGCCAAATCATACACATCAATATCCAATGGAAGCCCATTCTGTAAGCTAATAAACCAAACGCGAGTCCATGATGAAATCCATTCCTCCATGTCCACCCACTTCTTTTGCTTGCTTCTCATATTTTTGCAACAATAGGACTCTCATACTTTCTGCACCAATGCTTGCGCATCTACCTTTGATAGGTAAGAGTGGCCTGAAAGGTTATCAGACGATGGAGTAACACCCGAATTCTTCATTTCACTTGCAGAAAGAGCAAAAGCCTTCAAAAGGATATTTGTTCGCAAAACCCTTTGTACCCGTAAGCTGATACATACGATTATAAGGCTGTGGAGTCATTACATTATGATGAATTTCTATAACCTTTCCATTCTCTGTACTGATAAGCGTCGTTGTGTGGTCACCATTACGGAACTCAGTACATGGCTGACCTGTTGCTTTCTCAACCTGCTTCTTTTCCATTCACCGACTTCGTGTCCATCGCTATAAGTGTGTTCATCTTATCACCTCTGTGGATGTCAAGAACCTGAGCGATAGGGACCTAAGCCGTGAGTAGCATAAACATCACCACGGAACTTCTGGTTGTATTCAAGTCTCCAACCAAGCTTATCCTGTGCATCCTTCTTCCAATATTCATTCCAGAATTGTGACAACTCATGTCGATAAGCACCTTGTACATAAAGAATCTCTCCAAAGACATTCTTCTGAGCCATATTCAATGCGTTCAACTCGAAGAAGTCGTAACAACAATTCTCAAGCATCATACAATGTAAACGCTTCTTCTCTGAAAGATCAATAAGCTGCCATATCTCAGACATATTCATTGCTGCTGGCACCTCAACAGCAACATGTTTTGCCATTATTCATTGCTTCACGTGCTACAAGGAAGTGATGTTTTCCAATCAGGAGCAATATAAACAAGGTCAATATCCTTACGCTGACAAAGTGCCTTATAACCATCTTCACCTGAATAAATATCAGCTGCTGGCATACTTGCCTTACGCAAATACTCTTGGCATCTCTGCTCTTTCGCGTTCAAAAATCACAAAGTGCCATCACCTGAATACCTGGGATATGGGTCCAACGCTCAACTGCATCATGTCCTCGCATACCCAAACCGACAAATGCAACACGTACTACCTTCAACTTTGGAGTGGTCAGATTTAACGCACTTTCCTGTCCTGCCGCACGTTCTGGCACATCCGTGACCGCCTTACCATTAACGACCTTATAAGACTAATTGAACTGTGCCATCATTGTTGATGGCAAAAAGTAAGCTGCTAAATATAAACGAAGCAGCAATTAGTCTTCTAATACTCATTGTTTTTTTAGTTACTTACTCGTTATTAATTCTTATTGTTTATATCTACAATTTCTGTTTACAAAGATACAAAAAATATCCAAACAAAGTAGTATAGGTGTTTTTCTTTTCCTAATATAAAGACAAATCAAAAACTTTTGCATATAGGCTCAAACACTTTAATAACAAATGCTTACCTGTGCCTTTTTACTACACCCTCACCTTCAATAGGATAAAGAAATAGGGAACTTTTGCATTACACAAAAAGTCCCCTATTCCTCATTTGTTATAAGTATTAACCTTCACGCCTCATCTCTTCGATAAGTTCCTTCTGCCGATCAGTGAGACGATCAGGGCAACTTCATTGTAGGTGATAATCAGATCGCCAAAGGTACCATCACCACGATCATAACCCTTACCACGAAGACGAACCTTAGTACTGCCTTGCGTTAAAGGCTTCACCTTTAATTTAATCTTCTGACCACCTGACAGTTGGATAACAACCTCACCACCCAAGAGAGCTGTGTAAGATCTATACCGACATTCGTTTCCATTTGTCCAGCAGGCTGTTGTCCGTGAGTTCTTCCCGTATTAAAAACCAGACGAGCGACGCTACCACCACCGCCAAATAGGGTCTTGGAAGAAACTACTAAAACCACCGCCAGCTCCGCCAAAACTACTAAAGTCAAAACCACCAAAGGGATTACCACCACCTTGACCGCCTTGAAAACCACCGAAGCCACCAGCGTTCTCGTAAGCCTCAGCATTGCGCCATTGTTCGCCATACTTATCATACTTAGCCCTTTTGTCAGGATTGCCGATAACTTCAAAAAGCTTCACTCAATGCCTGAAACTTAGCTTTCGCCTTAGGGTCATTTGGATGTAAGTCTGGATGAAACTGTTTTTGCACGCTTTCTATAAGCTGCACGTACATCCTTCTGGGGGATATTTCATCGACACCGAGTATCTTATAATAATCAATAAATGCCATTATTTCTGTTCCTTTATTAATGATTGTTCTTTACTTAAAGTTAGCAAATAACATGCCATTAATCCATTCTTTCACGATAATCCTCGTAAGTATACTCACGAAGTAATTCGAGATGATTATCTTGATGGAGCAAAGCAATAGATGGATGACTGATACCATTAAACATATTTGTCTTGACAGTTGTGTAATGCAACATATCTTCAAAAACAATATTCTCCCCGATTTGTAGCGCATGGTCAAAAACTCCAAGAACCCATCCAGTCACCCACTTAAACAGCTATTTGCCCGCTAAGCGATAAACATTTTCGCCCTTTGCACTACCCTCCTCATCTACCAATGTAGCATTGCGTACGACTGGATGATAAGGCATTTCAAGGCAGTCAGGCATGTGACAAGTAAAACTTACATTAAGAATGGCGGTCTTTTATCCCGTGATTTTCCACTATATCAACTACTTGTGCTATCAGTGGACCCGTTTGCCAAGCAAAAGGCACTACCAGGTTCGAGGATAACCTTCAACCACGGATAACGTTTCCGAAAATCCCGTAACACACCTATCAAACGTGGAACATCATAATCCTTACGTGTCATCAAGTGTCCACCGCCAAAGTTAATCCATTTCAATTGAGGGAACCACGCAGAAAATTTCTCTTCAATATGAGCCAATGTACGCTCGAAAACATCACTACCACTTTCGCAATGACAATGAACATGAAAGCCATCAACGTCCTCTGGTAATGTCCTCAGGCAAAGAGTCGGACGGAACACCAAAAGCGAGTTCCCGGCGCACAAGGATTATAAATCAATGTTTCTACCTCCGAATATTCCCTGGGTTCACTCGTAAACCAATGCTCAAACAATTGTTCTGCTGCTTCACACGATTGTGGTAACGCTCAAACTGAGTCAATGAATTAAAAACAAGATGAGACAGAACAACGAGCTATACCATCAATCTCGTAATCGGTATAACCGGGAGAAAAGGTATGAGTCGGTGCACCAAACTCTTCAAAAACCAAGACGTGCTTCAGAAAGAGAAGAAGCTGTCGTCGCCTTAATATACTCACGAAAAAATAGGAAAAGTACGCCATAAAGCGTAAGCCTTGAATGCGAGAATAATCTCAACATCAGCCTCTTTTGAGACTCTCAGAGATGAGCCTAAGATTTTCTCTAAGTCATGCCTCTTCCAGCACATACATTGGGCGGGAAACTTCGGCGTATGTTAATGGATTTACTTTCATAGTGCAAATATAAGGAAAAAAATTTTGCAGTTATGGGAAATAATCTCTACCTTTGCATTACAAATAAAGTAAAGGAATGAAACTGGTCATCATGACTAAGTCCACATACTTTGTGGAAGAAGATAAGATTTTTGGGTATGCTTTTCGAGGAAGGACTTGACAGTCTGCACATCTCGAAGGCAGACACTTCACACTTTTATTTGGAACGTCTTCTTTCACTTCTACCTTCCAAATATCATCGAAAAATCACAGTACATCAGAACTTCAACATTAAAGATGCGTTTTTCTCTGGGTGGTATCCATCTGGACAATTCGACTGTTGCTCTGCCCAAAAGCTATCGTGGTTCGATAAGTAGAACTTGCAGTGACATAATGCAACTGAAAGCTATGAAGAAGCAAGCAGACTATATCTTTTTGAAGAATATCCATCAACCTCGCGAACACACATCACGAGAAGAGCGTGTCCTTTCTGACTTTGAGTTAGACGAGGCATACAACTTGAAGCTTTTTAGACCGACATGTCTACGCAATGGGAGGTGTCACCATAGACGACATACCCATCCTTCGCGAACTTAACTTTGGAGGAGTAGTTATAAGAAACGACCTTTGGGATAAATTCTGCATCCATAGTGAACAGAATTTCAACTCTATCGTCAAACACTTCCGTAAACTATGCGCCCTCTGTTAATGGTACACAAATATATAAAAGATTAATACGTTATCAACATAAACAACTAAAAGAAATGAGTGAAAACAACTCTTTTTTGGTATTCTCTGGTACAAAAACGAGATACCTTGCTGAGAAAAATCTGCGCCAGCCTCGGCTGCCCACTGGGTAATTTGGTAATGACACGCTTCTCTGACGGAGAATTTGTCGTTTCATACGAGCAGAGTATTCGTGGTAAAGATGTCTTCCTTGTACAGAGCACATTCCCAAGTTCTGACAACCTCATGGAACTCCTTCTCATGATTGACGCTGCTAAACGTGCCTCAGCACGTCAAATTATTGCCGTTATGCCATACTTTGGCTGGGCACGTCAGGACCGAAAGGACAAAACCACGTGTTAGTATTGGTGCAAAATTAGTAGCCGACCTCCTGAGCGTTGCAGGTATCGATCGCCTGATGACAATGGACCCTACATGCCGACCAAATACAAAGGCTTCTTCAATGTCCCTGTCGACCACCTCTACGCAAGCGGGAGTTCTTCTTACCTTACGTTCAGAGCCTTCACCTGAAAGACCTCGTTATAGCAAGTCCTGACGCGGTGGATCTAAACGTGCTAACACATACGCCAAATATCTTGGTTGCCCACTGGTTCTCTCCGCAACAAGACCCGCGCACTGCTAACGTTGTTGATACAATCCAGATTATTGGTGATGTAAAAGACAAAAATGTTATCATCGTTGATGACATGGTCGATACAGCTGGTACTATTACAAAAAGCTGCTGACGTAATGAAAGAAGCTGGCGCAAAAAGCGTACGTGCCATTGCGTCTCATTGCGTAATGAGTGGCCCTGCTACCGAACGTGTCGAAGCATCAGCATTGGAAGAAATGGTCTTCACTGACTCAATTCCATATACAGCTCGATGCTCAAAGGTTAAGCAGATTTCTGTTGCCGACATGTTTGCTCGAAACGATTAAACGTGTATTGAACAACGAGAGTATCTCAAATCAATACCTTATTTAATATAAAATAAGAAGAAGGCTCTTCTCTAATTTCAAAATACTTACAAATATGAGTATTTCTGATTTAAGAGAAGAGCCTTTATCTTAAACCCATCCAAACATACAACCAATCATTTACACATTACCAGCCACATGTAAATTATTTTCAAGCAACTCAAAACCAACACATGCCTTTAAAGCATCAAACAAAAGCATCTTTACACGCTTAAAAGACGCCCTTTTAAGAACACAAACAAGCATCTTTTGAAGTTCACACAAGCACCTTTTTCCTAAAACGATTTTGATAACAAACTGATTTGCTGACGATTACAAACCCTCACCTTACACATGTATTGATGGCTCTATTACAACTATATTACTCGAAAATGTAAATATTTTTTTATAATCGCAATAGCCGAAATAATCCGTATGACTACGAAACAATTTCGACTACATTTTTCCCATTTCTCTTTGTACCATAACATGTAGAGGACTGTACTATCCAACACATCGGATAAACAAAAAATATATTGTATAAAAAGGTACTCCCAAATGAGAGTACCCTTTTTCTATTAGTGTTATTATATAACCAATTCTACTTAGCATAAGCAACCGAACGATCTCACGAATAACTGTAATCTTAACCTGACCGGGATAAGTCATCTCGTTCTGTATCTTCTCAGCAATCTCAGAACTGAGCTTCTCACCTCAGAGTCGTCCATCTTGTCTGCACCCACGATAACACGAAGCTCACGACCCGCCTGAATAGCATAAGTCTTTGTAACACCAGGATAACTCATCGCAATTGCCTCAAGCATCGTTCAGACGCTTAATATAAGCCTCAACTATTTCACGACGGGCACCTGGACGGGCACCTGAAATACATCACAAACCTGAACGATAGGCGCAAGGAGTGTACTCATCTCCACCTCATCATGGTGAGCTGCAATGGCATTACAAATATCTGCTTTCTCCTTATACTTCTCAGCAATCTTACCACCATAAAAGTGCGTGTGGTAAATCGGTCTCTTCATCTGGCACTTTACCAATATCGTGTAACAAAACCCTGCACGCTTTGCCTTCTTTCAGGATTTAAGCCCAATTCGCTTGCCATAACAGCACAAAGATTAGCGGTTTCACGAGCATGTTGCAAGAGGTTCTGTCCGTATGACGAACGATACTTCATCTTACCAACGATACGTATCAGTTCAGGGTGCAAACCATGAATACCAAGGTCTATCGCTGTACGCTTACCTGTCCAATGATTTCGTTATCAGTTGCTTTTTAACCTTAGCAACAACCTCCTCGATACGAGCAGGATGAATACGTCCGTCAGCAACTAATTGATGAAGTGCCAAACGACAAATCTCACGACGAACAGGGTCGAATGCAGAAATAACAATCGCCTCTGGTGTATCGTCGACTACGATTTCGACACCTGTTGCTGCCTCTAAAGCACGGATATTACGACCCTCACGACCGATAATTCGTCCTTTAACCTCGTCACTATCAATATGGAAAACGCTGACAGAGTTTTCGATAGCAGTTTCAGTAGCAACACGCTGAATAGTCTGAATAACGATTCTTTAGCCTGGTGATTGGCATTAAGTTTTGCCTCATCAACAATTTCGTTAATGTAAGATGCAGCGTCAAGTTTTTGCTCGATCCTTCAAACTCTCAATCAAACGCTTCTTTGCTTCCTCCGAACTAAGCCCAGAGAGTTCCTCCAACTTCATTCTCTCCCTGCTCTTGCATCTTCCTCAAAGCTCCTGCTGCTTAATTTGCAGTAACTTCTTTCATTATCAATACGAACCTGCTGTTGTTCTACGTCTTGCTTGCGATGATTAAGCATCTTCCTGACGTTGGTTCAAGGCACATTCTGCGCTGCTTCAATCGGCTCTCACCTTGCTGTATCTTCAACGTACGCTGCTGAACTTCTTTCTCAAGTTCGCTTTTCTTGTTTAGGAATTTCTCCTTTACTTCTAAAAAGTTTCTTTTCTTTAATTACCTCTGCGGCCTTTTCTTGCTTTCTCCATCGTGTCCTTGTACTTTCCTGTTAGAATGTAACGGAAAATAGCAAATCCACCAGCACACCCCCGCCGAAAGGCATACCACAGCTATAATAACTGTTACTATTGGACTCATTGATTCTTTTTATGTTTTTAAATTAAATATATTCTTAATATCACTTCAGTGCATCTTCTATCTCCGAAGTGAGCTTATTAAGAATATCATTAAATGGGGCCGTATCGTTACGGACACCTTCTTTTCTTATAGCGCAAATGCAATATCAATCATTGCCATATATAAGATTTCCTTTATCCCCTTTCTTTCCCTTTGAAACGGGTGGAATATACGTTAATCGTGTCAGTAACAAGTTTGGCTGCCGAACGATAATACTCTTCGTCCTCACGAGGCACCTTTACAGGAAGTTCTGCATCATAAACATGCAACCTTATGTTTAGTTTATCGTCTGCCATTATATTCTGTTTTTATTTCTCACTTAGAAGTGTAATACACTTGTTCACGTCGTGATTAGTTTGGCAACACGTTTTTGTGCTGACTCTACATCTCCATCCGTAACTTCAAGCATTTTTAGCCATCTTCAACGAGTTATAATCAGCTTCTGCACGAGACAAACTGTTCCTGAAGTTGCTTTTATCTCCTGCTCACGTTGGTCGACAAGTTCGTATAGCTCGTCATTCTCTTCTTCAATGCTTCATACTGAAGAATCATCTGACGAACTCTTGTCGCAAACGTATTCAGAACTTTCTCATTCGCATTCATCGCTAATCTTATTCGTTTTGGCTACAAAAATTACATTAAAGTTTCTATTTAGACAAATATATACTTGATTATTTTGCCTCTGCTTCTCCAGCAGGCTTTTTGCTCTTTTTCGCAAGTGAAACAACCTGGAAAAACAAAAATCTGTTGTCCATTTACGACTAAAAACCAAGACGCTGATTATATTGTCGAACTGACATTACGGCCTTGATAACACCTGGGTCTGAAAAAGCTGTTTTTATCATATATATCGTTTACTGTCTTCTCTGTCATCGAATAAACCAGCTTCTGAAGAACGATGGTACACGCAACTTGAACTTCATAAGGTTGCCTACAAGCATCATCAAGTCCTGAGTAAATCCTTGAAACTGATAAAGATAAGGCTGAACATCTTGCATCTTCTTACAGTTCTTTTTCACACTCGCATCTATCTCGTCGAAGAAGTTTTTCATCAACGTTATAAATATTCTTCATCGTCTTACGTACGTTTGTTTTTCAGCGGGTCCCAACTTATTGTTTAGCGTCGGAACACGAAAGGTTTGCTTATACGTACGCAACTCTGGAAGCATGGCTAAATTATTGATACCCAAACGCGCAGCAAGTGCTGCCTGAAAGTAAACTCTGTACAAGTGTCATATAATCCTCCATGCCGCCAATCTTTGATTTTTCAGCACCGTTCTTTTCCAAGAAATTTAGATAAAAATCCCATAACTTTTTGTTTATATTATAAGTTTGATAAGATGAACTTTTTATTTTCACACGATTGCAAAGTTAATAAAAACATGAATTTCACCTATTTATTAGATGATTTCTCATTTTTACAATAACTTATTAAATAAAAATTTATTACCTTTGCAATCTATATACGTATTATTAGTAAATAGAGTGCAAAACAAGAAGTACCTAACAAAAAGGATGAGTTGACTCTTATGACCCTGTCACGTAAAGAGCAACCACGTAAGACTCTTGTTCTTAAACCAAAACAAAATGAGTTAACAACTTAGCTCCAAAACAGCAACAATAACTACTAATTAAGAAAGCAAGCAAACAACTAACTTCAATATTATGAAAGGAATAGTTCTCGCAGGTGGTTCAGGCACATCATCTCTACCTTCTATCACAAAAAGGTATAAGCAAAACAACTTATACCTATTTATGACAAGCCTATGATTTACTACCCAGTATCTGTCTTGATGCTGGCAGGAATAAAAAGAGATCTTGATTATCTCTACACCTTATGACTTACCCGGCTTTTAAGCGTTTATTAGAGACTAGAAGTAGCTTTGGGGTTCATTTTGAATATGCAGAACAGCCATCACCCTGACGGACTTGCCCAAGCCTTTATTATCGGCGAAGAATTTATTGGAAAAGATTCTGTATGCCTTGTCTTGGGAGATAACATCTTCTACGGAGCAGGTTTTAGTGCTTTATTACATAACAGCGTAATAACAGCCGAAAAGGAAGACAAAGCAACCATATTTGGTTATTACGTGAACGACCCCGAAAGATATGGCGTTGCAGAGTTTGACAATACAGGACGCTGCCTCAGTATCGAAGAAAAAAACCCGAACATCCAAAAAGCAACTATGCTGTTGTAGGCTTGTATTTCTACCCTAATAGTGTTGTTGAAGTTGCAAAGAATATCAAACCTTCTCCACGAGGCGAATTGGAAATTACCACCGTTAACCAACACTACCTCCAAAAGGATAAGTTAATGGTACAAAAATCTTCAACGTGGCTTTGCTTGGCTTGACACAGGCACACATGATAGCCTCATCGGAAGCAAGTACGTTTATAGAATGTATTGAGAAAAGACAAGGACTTAAAGTTGCATGTTTTAGAGGAAATCGCATATAAAAAGGTTGGATAACAACTCAGAAACTTCGAGAAGAGGCCCAACCAATGATAAAGAATAATTATGGGAAATATCTTCTTCAACTTGCAGAAGAACAAAGCAGCTCAAAATAAAACATCCGTCATAGAATAATAAGATATGGAAGAAACAACTAAATTAGAACAAGGGAAAGAACAGGAAGTTCACGAAAGTAACACCTCCCTTTGATTTCGCAAACCTTTACAGAACCGTCGTACTCAACTGGTACTGGTTCCTATTATCATTAATTATCTGTGGAGCCTTAGGAGCAATTTATCTTAGATATACCACTCCAATATACAAGTCTACGGCTAAATTATTGATTAAAGAGAGAACAACAATAGACGCAACTCTTCTCTATAGAATGCGTCAAACCTTGGTATTATATCAAACTCAGCAGGTATTGACAACGAGATGGAAATCCTAACATCACGTTCGCTTGCTGAAGGTGCCGTTAGAGCACTTAAAACTATATACTACCCTACTCTACCAAAGGTCGAGTTAAGGAAATTCTTTTCTACCGCAACCAACCGCTTAACGTAGACGTAGACCCCGCTCACCTTGAAAAGTTAAATGCTCCTATTAATTTGAGCATCACAAAGGATAGCCTGACCTACATTGTCGAAGGAACATACTATGTCCCAACAAGTGACAAATACAAGCGAAGGACCATATTCTATCAAAAAGAAAAATTTACGAGCCTTCCTGCCACAATAGCAACACGTGCTGGTATTATAACGATAAGTTCTAACTACGGCTATACTTTGAAGAATGCAAGCGTGATGAACGTAAGCATTATCTCTCCAAGAATGGCTGCCAACAGCTACGCCAGTGCCCTTCAAGTTGCACAATCAGCTAAGTCTACATCTATTGCACAGCTGAATTTTACAGACCAAATCCCACAACGTGCCATTGACTCATCTAAAACAATTAGTAATTGTATACAATCGACAGGCTAACGAAGATAAGAACACAATTGCACTACGTACGGATAAATTCATCAACGATCGATTAGAAAAGATTAACGCCGAACTTGGTAAAACAGAAGAGACTCTACAAAAACTACAAGCAACAAAAATGGTATTGTAGAACTAAAACTCAATGCTAACAATTCTGTTCAGAACCAGAACCAGTCTGAGTTACAACTTGCAGAGATTGAAACACAAAAAGAATTATTCAACACAATCGCAAGAGAGGTTGAACACTCTTCACGTGACCTTTCACAAGTAATACCATCTAATGTTGGACTAAAATGACGAAAGCTCAACATCCTTGATAAACAAATACAACGAGTTAGTACTGAACGTAACCGCTTACTCCGCAGCGCATCAGAGAACTCACCAGTTGTAGAACCACTCACGGCTCAAATTCGTGAACTAAATGGCAACATCCGCCGTGCCATTTCTGCTGCACGTCAAAACTTACAAATACAATGCGATGCCATCTCTGCACGTTAGCAAGTTTAACAGTCAAGTTGCAGAAACTCCACAACAAGAACGTACACTGACGCAGATCGATTGTCAACAAGAAGTAAAGTCAGGACTTCACCTTATGTTGCTTCAAAAACGTGAAGAAAAACAGCATATCATTGGCAGCAACTGCTGACAAAGGTAAACTCATTGACGAACCACAGTTAGTTGGACAAATAAGCCCAGACTCAACCCTCATTATGGCAATAGCTCTATCAATAGGACTGGTTCTTCCTGTCCTTATCATTATCATCCTACAATTCTTCCGTTACAAGATTGAAGGTCATGATGATGTTGTGCGACTTACCAAATTGCCAATTATTGCTGACGTTGCCATTGCAAGTAACAAAGCAAAGGGTAAAGCAGACATTGTTGTTCACGAAAATCAAAATAACCAGATGGAAGAAATCTTCCGTTCTGATGCGAACCAACCTACAATTTATGCTGAAAGAAGGCCAGAAGGTTGTACTCTTCACCTCATCAACCTCTGGTGAAGGTAAGACTTTCAATGCCGCAAACCTTGCCGTTAGTTTTGGACTATTAGGAAAGAAGGTTATATTAGTAGGTCTTGACATTCGCCGCCCTCGTCTGGCAGAACTTTTCGGAATAAATGACCACAAACATGGTATAACAAATCTTCTTGTCAAAGACAATCCAACCTTTAGAGGAGATACAAGAACAGATTTTTACCATCTGGTGTCAACAAAAACTTAGACCTCCTCATGTCTGGTCCAATACCTCCTAACCCTTGCAGAGCTTATTGCACGTCATTCCTTAGATATTATCATTAACCTCCTAAAAAGAGAACTATGACTATATCATGATAGACACTGCACCTGTTGGTCTGGTAACAGATACTCCAGATTGCACGTGTGTCTGACGCTTCAATATATAGTGTCGTGCAGACTATACTCCAAAAATCAAGCTTTAACTTGATTAATGCACTTGCCAACGAAAAAGAAATTCCTAATATGGCTATTGTTCTCAATGGTATTGACATGTCAAAGAGAAAAATACAGCTATTACTATGGTTACGGAGGATATGGTAAATATGGTAAATATGGTCGATATGGTCGAGCAAGTTACAACTCAACCTATGGACAATATGGAAATTATGGGAATTATGGAAATTATACTAATAGTAAATATGGTAATAAACATCGACGACTCTATAAAGAGATAAGCGTTATCCAGAGAATAAAACTATACAGAATATGATTATTGTAGTTGACTTCGATGGAACCATCGTTGAGCATAAATATCTTAAAATCGGTAGCGAAATTCCTTTCGCTACCGATACACTTAAAAATGCTAATCAATGATGGACATCAACTTATCCTATGGACTGTCAGAGAAGGAGAATTACTCCAAGAAGCTATTGATTGGTGTAAAAACGTGGAGTAGAGTTCTGAGCTGTCAATAAAGATTATCCAGAAGAAGAAAAAGAAAAGAATAATAACTTTTTCAAGAAAGTTAAAGGTTGAAATGTTTATTGACGACCGTAATCTCGGAGGACTACCTGATTGGGGAACAATATACCACATGATAAACCAACAAAGAAACATGGGAGACTCATAATCTTTCAAACAAAACATTTTGAACAACATCAACCACCTAAGAAAAACATTGGTGGAATCTCTAAAAATAAAAATAGGATACTTGTAAAAGGTGTCCTATTTTTGTTCTTCCATTATATGCTGGATGCTTTTCGTATAGCTTTACGGAAAAACTAAGGTTTTTTTCATAAAATATAGTCAAGACTGTCATTTGTCTATTCTACTATCCCTTCCAACACTATCACCTTTTTATTTTAATACTTCAAAAATGTAGATAAGGTTATGAAAAATCATTATATAATCTCGAATAAAAACATCTATAAATAAAGACAAAAAACACGTGTAAGAGCAAATTTACAACTAACAGTAAATCAATTAGTTACAAAACCAAACAAGAAAAAGGTACTTAATTTATCGTCAAAACGACGTTAGTAACACTTCAAAAGAGCATCTTCTTCAAGTCAATTAGCTGTCTTTTAGAAACCAAAAGAGCATGTGTTGGTTTTGAACTGCATAAAAATAGTTTACAAACAACGATTAATAAGAGAATAATCTGTTTGTAGAAGACAAAAAGACATGCTAATGATAGACATTTTTAATTTGTCTTTTCTACATTATATCTTATAGTTTATCCCTTTTTATATATAGATAATGGGATATATCTATCCATTTAACGAAAAAGTTTGATACCAAACCCGTGATGGTTTGGTACTTCTACTTTTGTATTGTACCATTATTATGGTAAAATAATTAGTTCAAGGCTATCAGATTTGACTTTCACTTTCAGCCAGTCATATAGCTGTTTTCTGTTGTCTTTGGCAAGTGTCTTGTTTGTTTTGACTATAGCCACGATATGATATTGAAGCAGAATCAACGAAAGACTCAGATGCTCTTGAAAGCATAATACTCTTTTGCTGAGGGGCATACGACCTTAAGTTCTTCTTTCATGTCGTTTGCAAGTACAGGATAATGCGTGTAAGAGTTTAGCTGCTTCTGTAATACATCATTTCTATATGCAAGTTCTTGCCATTCAGCAGAGTTCTTCTCTCCAAGTTTTATTTGTCCTTTCTTCTTGTTTTGAAGGATTAACAAACCATCAGAGTTTGTTCCTTTGTATTACTTTTTAGTTTATAACCTTCGTTGATAGTCGGGCATTATTTTCTGTGCCTTTGCTATTGTATACGCAGAGATAGGATTACCTACAGCCACTACATGAAGTGTTTTTGGTTTGTAAGTCATATTCATGTGAGAGAATATTAGTTCCATTATAACTAAGTTCATTCGTTATGAATTTCTCAATATTGTTTTCAAATACACTTTGTTCTATGATATTCCATGTCATGTAGCTGGCAGGAAGTATTGTAATAATGATAATACTAACGATGTAAAGATTTACTCTGTTTCATTTGTTCACGATTAACAAACCCTTTCTATGAAAATGTAATAGGCGTACACCAAGACAGGTTGTAAAAGCTGATAAAAACAGTATTGATGAAATAAAGGTAAAATGCCCCAAAGAAGTAGTTGTGTTTTGTACAGCAAGCCCATAACCCGCTGTACAAAGTGGTGGACATCAATGTCTAGCAATAGCAACACCTGGCAACACGTTGTTTCTTCCTTTTGGTGATATAGCTAAGAAACCAGCAGCACCGCCAAAAAGAGCTATCAATACGTCATAAAGGGTAGGCGATGTGCGTGCTAAGAGTTCGGATTGAGCATCCGTGATAGGTGAAAGTGTAAAGTAGATTGTTGCAGTAACAACGCTAATGAACGTACTTAACAAATAGTTTTTTATGGACTGTTTGAACAAGTCCAAGTCGGCAATTCCAATAGCTAATCCCATACCGATGATTGGTCCCATCAGTGGAGAGATGAGCATAGCACCAATAATTACTGCTGTTGAATTGACATTTAAGCCTAAGGATGCTATAAATACGGCAAAGATAAGTATCCAGAGATTAGAACCTTGAAAGTTGATGCCATTAGTTATTTGTTTAATAACATATTTTTTTCGCCGTCTTTGTCAGGTAAGACATTGAAATAACTCTTAATTATCTGCCATAAAGTTTGATTGTTATTTTCCTGCATTTCGTTTTTTTTGCAAAGATACTAAATTTAATGGAAAGTTTCAAGCAGTTTCTTGATTAACTATTAGGGAGTGGGCTGGTGTTTGTGTGCGTATATTCTTTTCGTTTCACATAAGAACAAGATTGGTAAAAGATAAGGCTCCGTTGTAGTGCACAGCCGATATGCAATTACGATAGTCCTATATATGAATAGGTGTTCGATCAACAAAGAGCTAAGAGAATAAAAAAAAGAGTACCAAGAAACTTGATACTCTTTTTATTTATGTTAGATTTTAGTGTGCAAATTACTTGCCACCCTCCATCTTCTTCTTCAAGTCAGCGAGAACACCGAGGTCGCCGAGAGATGTACCAGCAGCAACGTTGTTGATAGCAGCTGCGTCGTTCTTTGGCTTGCTCTGGCTTGCTGGACGCTGATTTGGCGTGGTTCTTCCTTAACCTCTTCTGGAAAGTACGAGAGTGAGAAAGAATGATGCGCTTAGTGTCCTTAACGAACCTCGATTACCATGAATGGGAGAACCTCACCAAGCTGTGCCTGTGTACCGTCCTGCTTTAACAAGGTGCTTTGGAGAAGCGAAACCTTCACCACCCTCGCTGAGAGTGATAACAGCACCTCTTGTCCATAGACTCGGTAATCTTACCCCTCGTGGATTGAACCTGGAGTGTAGATTGCCCCGTACTCATCCCCATGGATTAGACTCGAGCTGCTTGTGACCAAGGCTGAGACGACGATCTCTCCTTGTCGATTTTCGAGAACAAGAACCCTCAATCTCTGAACCCTGTGAAGTGAACTCAGATGGGTGCTTAACTCTTTTGTCCAAGAGAGGTCGCTGATGAATAAGACCATCAACACCTTCCTCGAGTTCTACGAAGATACCGAAGTTAGTGAAGTTGTGAACCTTTGCGATGTGCTTAGAGCCTACTGGATACTTAACCTCGATAGCCTCCTGCATGACCTTCCTTTGAGCTGCTTAATACCGAGAGACATCTTACGCTCGTCGCGGTCGAGTGTGAGGATAACAGTTTCAACCTCGTCACCAACCTTCATGAACTCTTGTGCTGAACGCAAGTGCTGGCTCCAACTCATCTCAGAAACGTGAATCAAGCCCTCAACACCTGGTTGAATTTCAACAAATGCACCATAGTCAGCCATAACAACTACCTTACCCTTAACGTGGTCGCCAACCTTGAGGTTAGGATCCAAAGAGTCCCAAGGATGCTGTGTGAGCTGCTTGATACCAAGCGCAATACGCTTCTTATCCTCATCAAAGTCAAGGATAACAACATCGATCTTCTCGTCAAGTGTAACAACCTCGTGTGGATCACTTACGCGACCCCAAGAGAGGTCTGTGATGTGTACGAGTCCGTCAACACCACCGAGGTCAACGAATACACCGTATGATGTAATGTTCTTAACAGTACCCTCAAGGATCTGACCTTTCTCAAGATGAGAAATAATCTCCTTACGCTGTGCTTCGAGTTCAGCCTCGATGAGTGCTTTGTGTGAAACGACCACGTTACGGAACTCCTGGTCGATCTTAACCACCTTGAACTCCATTGTCTTACCAACGAATACATCGTAGTCGCGCAGTAGGATGAACGTCAATCTGGCTGCCAGGAAGGAATGCTTCGATACCGAATACATCAACAATCATACCACCCTTTAGTGCGGCTCTTGATGTAACCCTGGATAACCCTCATCGTTCTCCAGTGCCTTGTTGATATTCTCCCAGCTCTTCGTAGACGTGCTTTCTGTGAGAAAGAAACAAGCTGACCACATTTGTCTTCTTGGTCCTCAACATAAACCTCAACCTTGTCACCAGCCTTGAGCTCTGGGTTGTAACGGAATTCAGAAGCAGGAATAATACTAATCGCTCTTGTAGCCGATATTAACAACTACTTCTTCTTGTCAACTGAAATAACAGTACCTTTCAACTACCTGATGTTCCTGGATTTTTGTTAAGAGTTTCGTCGTAAGCCTTTGTAAGGTCGCTCTTTACTTGCCCCTCAGCAGTGTCCGCTGTTTTCGAACTCATCCCAGTTAAAGCTCAGCTAAAGGCTGTACATTCTGGACGCCTTTGAAATTTGTCATAAAGTGTTTAAAAATAATTTAATTAATAAAGTTCGACTTTATATTACTTTAATTAACGGGCGCAAATCGCCCATTTCTGGCTGCAAAGTTACGAATAATATTCTGTAGTATTAACGCTTTGCTTCTGTTTTTATTTTTCTTTCTCTCTTTGAAAAATCTCCAAGTCTATTAAAAGTCTCTTTTCAGAATAAGACCTATACCCTGAGTTGTCAGAGAGTTACGTGTAAATATCGGTCGTTAGTTTGATTATACACACGAAAGGCCACATTACCACTTGGATAAAGAAGGTACCTCACGTCAAAGTCGCTCAATAAAAGAGGGCCTTATCCTTCACAACATTGTCACGATAACCAAATTGTCCGTTAAAAATCAGACGATTATTTAGCATACTTCCTGAGAACATTCCCTCATATTCTGCATTATCAAATCCTTCATTTCCTGTGGCAATATTTTGCTCCAAAATCTCAGTTATTATCTTTCACAACATTAGACAACACCGTGTTGATTTGTTGTGAAATAGTACCTGATAGTAAACTCTGCATTGCGAGAGAAGCCCCACTTGGTGTTTCACTGTTTTTGAAGTATTATTATTATTACTCTGCGGATAAAAAGCGTCCAACTGCCAACAAATAAAGAACTTGCTGATTGAGTTCTTGCTCAGAATTTAAGATAGAGCGTATCATCTGCTGTGCATCTGACGAAAGTGTTGAAAGATCAAGTCCAAAGGAAACTGTTGGCATCGCTGGGTGCCATCAATATTGAGCAAGCAATTTACCTTTTGTGTTGTTTTGCAGTGAAAGACTTTCCTAATCCAAGTTCTCAAAGGAACTGAGTTTATGATATAACTGGCTTTCAGGTTTAACGCTGCATTGAATGGGTCACCACCAAATGAAACAACCGAACCAGGTTGGAATATAAATTGCTTTTTATGATATTCTGAATGGTGAGATTATATTGTCCATAGTCAACATTATAATTACCAAAAAAAGGTGGAAGCCACCTTTATTATAATAGGTAGCACGAAGCGCACCCGTACCATTTAGTCGAATATTATCACCCGTGACATCATCCAGCAAGACACCAAGTGTGAGATTTGATTTGAGCGTACGAGGAAGTTGATATGCAAATCGCTTGGCAAACGACTAAGTCTGCTCACACCATCATCATTCTGTTGAAGAGTTTTTGCGTCATGCTTCAAACTATCGGGAACCTTTGGTATATATATATTGCTGCTGTCTTTCCTAACATTGACCCAACGAATGAAGTTGTTTTGTACTCGCACTCATTGGTAGAAGACGCACTCATAGGTAAAATAAGTATTCTTTTCTGGTGCCATGTCTATATTCAAAACCGTGGAACCCTCATCACCTTTTATATTACACTTACCAGAACCATAGACTACCCCCAGAACGTGTCTTCCCATGTTTCTTTGAAAGCTATAAGCCAAAAGATTTTCTGCAAGAATATTGATGTCATAAGTAAGAGAGCTGAGATTCTATGATATAGTCCACCAGTAACCACACCTATATGCCCCTGCAAATCAGTTATCGTATCATTACCGAAGATTATCTCATTGGGAACAAGATGTACACGTGCATCTTTAAGTCCATAAGTAACTCCCGTAGGCTTTACACGCACACTACCATGCACCCTCATATCGCCTTCAAGATTAACACCTTCGAAGGACCCAATCACCTTACACCAGCCATTCCCGTGAATATTTATATTGTCCATAAACGACCCACAGAAAGTTTTAAGAAAATCAAGGTGCGTGTTATCAGCAAATATCGGAAGATTGATATATCCCTTCTTCACATCTACATACCCTCCAATATCTGTTCGACCATCATCAGCATCGGCATGAGCATCAATCTTTACCTTTACCCTCCTTGTCATTATAACTTGCCTCAGCGTAAAGCGTACCCATATCACCCTTTTCAAATTGAAAGTTTTGCACTTCTATTTTCGCCTGCATCTGAGGATACTGAAAGAATGATTTGATAGAAGCCGTACCAGAAGCCGTACCAGAAAATCTCACACTATGGAAGTTGACAAGGTGAAGTATGTAGGGAAATATTAATATCCTTAAATCTAACAAGAATAGAGTCGTTCTGACTACCACTTGTTTGCCCATTAGCAATGATATGCTGTTCGCGATTAGAAAGCTCAAAGTGTCTGATATTAAGACTATTCCGATGATAAGAGATTTCAGACGAATGTACTTGAAGTGGAATAGAATCAAACACTATTTCAGAGGGATTGAGCCGTAAACGAGTCTCCAAATCACCATAACGACGTGAGAAAGATGCTACACTATTTATATTACCATAAATCGGAGAAAGTCCAGGAAGTCTAAAAAATACATCCGAACTTATAAGATTATCTGCGATTACACCATGCGCATTGAATAGAACCCGTGGTCCCTTCTCCCACGACGTTCAGCAGAAAGGTTAACCAATAAGCCCTGTGTTTCACTCTTCACATCAAGCATGAGATTATTAACTTTCTGCCCATTATACGTTATATCTGGCGAATTGAGATGCAAGTCAATTTTATTCTGTTGTTCACTTACTGAGCCCGTAAGACTTATATATGGTGAAGAAGGTATCTCTAACCTTAAAAAGTCTATTGATAAATTTCGTATCATTCAGACGTAAAGAGAATAAAATAATTTGCCTTTCCCACACCCTTTATCATATCGTAAACTTGGTTGAAAAAGGCTTGGCAAAATAATGACCTAACACCTTTCTAACACCTTGTGCAATCTCATTATAAGCATATTGCCCTACAAGATGACACTCACCAAAGTCGGTCTGCGCATCAAGTGATTTCCCAAAGATACCATTATCCACCTTTAACAACACATGTTTTAGGTTTATATCTTGCCCTTCGCCATTCAGCGCAAAGCGATTTACGTCAAGCGTTCCTACAATATCATTTAGACTTCTTCCCTGTCCTTCTATCTTAGACGTAAAAGTCACTGCCCTATTTCCCAATGCGTCTGTTATTTGCAACTTATGCAAATTAACAGCCTCAGCAACAATCGAAACGTCAACAGAGAGTTTATCTTTACGTTGCATAAAAAGCCATAACATTAGCGGCTTTTCCTTCTATCTGCAACTTGCCATTAGGGTCGTTTATCCTTGCTAAACCCTTAAAAAAATCATTCGAATAACTCCCATCAAGATGAATATTCTTATAGGTGTAACCCTTGTAATAAAAAGAAGAGACATCACCCTTTGCAAGGATATACGACAAATCAGCCCTTCCTTCTAATTTAATATCTGTACTTATTCTACCGAAATCATTATTATCAAGCAATTTAGACAGGCTTAAATTACTTGTACGAACACTTCCACGAACACTTCTACCTTGAACAAACGTTGCCAACAGGACATCACCAACATCTGTCTTCAAAAAGTCCTTTTGCTGTATATATTCCTCTATTATGTGCGAAAGTACCACGATAAAAACACTACCAATATTGCTCAAAACCTTTGGTAAAGGCTTATGAATAATATCAGAAATGGTTAGAAAAGTCAACCTGCCGACTTTTATCGGACTAAAAGTTAAGTTCCACGTAGGCTTCTCTTGAATATTCCTTATCCAGCCCTTTGCCTTTATCTGAGTTGAATGTTCTAAGTCGAAAACATTAAAATTCTTTATCGAAACTGATTGACTTGTCCCGTCAGCATCTATGGCAATAGTATAACTTAATCCCAACGGGCGTAATTCTGGTATAATAGAACCAAAATCAGACGGCTTCACAACTCCTCTTAATGCTCTATATCGTAATGCAAAGAGTTAGTATCCAATCCTTTGGAATTAAACCTATAAGTAGCAAGCAAGTCTTTGAATGTAATCTTACTATTGGTACTTTCAAAAGTAAATCCACTTACCTTCGCCCCTTGTCTATCACCTTTTTAAGTCAAAAGCTAACTGCTTCACATCAAGCCCTGAGGCTTCCTGAAAAGACAGTGTCCTAAGAGCTGCTTTTATCTTCGTATCCTCCAACTTATGTAAAATAACGTAAGCAGAAAGGTTGCTCAAAGCTTATGTGATTAAGATTTAATCTTTTAGGTGTTTTGGGTGCGTCCATACAATCGTATTTTAATACGACCATGCCTAATTACAAGACTGTTGATAGACAAAATGTAAAGGAGTATGACTTGTAGTGTCCTTAGCAGCTAACAGATCTAAGACAAATTGATAGTTAGGTTTTAGCAGATCTATGCATTTTATATAAATTTGCCTGCAAAACCAAACACCTGAGCAGATGAAACCTTAATCTCACCAGAGTGTAAAAGAGGCCATATATCGACTCTTGCTCCAACACGCGAAGCTGACAACATCTTCTTATTAGCTTGGTCATAAATCAAGATATCATCTAAAAACAAAGCGATTAAAAGAAGCCTCAAATCTATACGTCCAACCTGCACTTTTGTACCGAGTTTATCCCTCGACAACATTACTTACCTCCTGAGCAATAAAACCCCTGTACTACTGGTATATGCAGCAGTACGACCATAGTCATGTATAGACAAGCCATTGTCCACACAAACCATCGAATAATAGTTCTAAGTCCTCTTCAATGCGTCTACAAAACTAATAAAAACATTTTTATACTGAAATTATTATATACAAATGTGCCAAATTTGTTTAATTTTTGCTACATTTGCAAAGAATAAACCACCTTCAGCAAAGTAAAAGGGACAAAAATACTTCGTTAGCTGACGTGCTTATTCATGGAAAGAAAGATTAAAAAAAGAAATAATATAAAAATCGCTTTTTCATTGTTATGGCAAATGTAATTAGTTACGAAAGGGCTTTAGACATTAACCTTACAGGACGTGCACAAGAGCAGATGTTGTCTGTGAAATCGCCTACGGAATATGCATTAGTTCCAGAAGATTTCTCAGGATTAACACTCTAAGGTGACCGTTCGTGAAGGCGATCATGTCCGAGCTGGTGACCCCTTGTTTGTAGACAAAGGGTGTACCGATGTTAGCTTCGCGTCGCCTGTGAGTGGTACAATCACAGCCGTGGAGCGTGGAGAAAAGACGTAAAAGTGTTACGTGAAAATCTCTGCTGATGCACAGCAAGAATATGCAGACTTCGGGGTAAAAGATGTGACAAACCTATCTGCTGATGAGGTAAAAACATCATTGCTACAAGCTGGATTATTTGGTTATATCAACCAACTTCCATACGCTGTTGCTACACGTCCAGACACAGAACCAAAAGGCTATCTTTGTGTCTGACTTCGTGATAAACCTTTGCAAGGCGACTTCGGAGTTTGAGTTGAATGGTCAGGAGAAAGACTTCCAGACTGGTTTGACAGCCCTCGCCAAGATTGCAAAGGTTTATTTAGGTATTGGTGCAAAAGCAGTCAGCTACTGCACTGACAAACGCAAAGAACGTTGAGCTAACTGTGTTTGATGGTCCTTGTCCAGCAGGTAATGTTGGTGTACAAGTAAACCACATCAACCCAGTTAATAAGGGCGAAGTAGTATGGACTGTTGAACCAACAGCCGTTATCTTCTTCGGTCGCTTGTTCAATACAGGCAAAGTAAATCTCACACGTCGTGTTGCCATAGCAGGTAGCATGGCAAAAAAGACAGGTTATGTAGACGCTCTCGTTGGTACACCATTGAAGCAGATACTTGAAAACAACATAGCAGATGGCTGTCATGTTCGTATCCTTAATGGTAATCCGCTCACGGGCGTTGTAGCCAACGAAGAGTCAGTACTTGGAGCACACACCTCAGAAATAACATTAATCCCTGAGGGTGACGATGTACATGAAATCTTCGGATGGATACTTCCTCGCCTCAAAGACTTCTCAACATCACGTAGCTATTTCACATGGTTGCAAGGCAAGAAGACGTACAACCTCGATGCACGTCTTAAAGGTGGAGAACGTCACATGATTATGAGTGGCGAATACGACAGAGTGTTACCAATGGATATCTATGGTGAATACCTCATCAAGTCAATCTCTCTGGCAATATTGATAGTCAAGAACAGTTTAAGGAATCTATGAGGGTGAGTCCAGAGGACTTTGCCTTGCAGAATTCGTAGACAGTTCTAAATTACCTTTACAGAAGATTGTACGTGAAGGCTTGGATATCCTAAGAAAAAGAAAAATGCATAGGGTCTTTTTGGAACCCACAAGAACAATCAATATAGTTTTCAGATTAAGTTTCTCAGAACCACGTCAAACAATGACATCAATTCAAGAAACTAAAACGTTGGACTTTAAGAACCCTATAATAAAAAGTAATATGAGTTTAAGAAATTATCTCGATAAGATACGCCCAAACTTTGAGGAGGGCGGAAAGCTTCATGCTTTCAAGAGTGTCTACGATGGTTTCGAAACGTTTCTTTATGTTCCCTAACAGGGTACATCAAAGAGCGGTTCCTCTATCCATGACGCTATTGACTCGAAGCGAATTATGAGCTGGTCGTACTCTCCGTAGTTCCTGCCATGCTCTTCGGCATGTACAATATCGGTTATCAGAACGCCTTAGCAGCGGGTAAACTGGCAGACGCAACCTGTTGGGGAATGTTCCTTTATGGTATGCTTGCGCTCCTACCAAACATTTTTTTGTTTCCTACATCGTAGGTCTGGGGCATTGAGTTTGCCTGGGCACAATGGAAGGGAGAGGAAATTCAGGAAGGCTACCTTGTGTCTGGTATTCTAATCCCACTGATTGTCCCTGTAACCATACCTCTTTGACACTTGTTCTTGCAGTGGCCTTTGCGGTCATCTTCACAAAGGAAATCTTCGGTGGAACAGGTATGAACATCTTTAACGTTGCCTTAGCAGCACGCGCCTTCCTATTCTTCTCATATCCAAGTAAGATGACGGGCGACAGCATCTGGGTAGCGCAAAACACCATCTTCGGACTCGGTTATAATGCCCCAGACGGATTTACAATGGCAACCCCACTGGGCGAAATAGCACAAGGAACAAGCGTAAACACATCTATCTGCGACATGATAGTTGGACTTATCCCTGGCTCTGTTGGCGAAACATCAGTCATTGCTATTGCAATCGGTGCAATTATTCTTCTATGGACAAACATTGCCAGTTGGAAAACAATGTTGAGCGTATTCCTTGGTGGAACAGTGATGGGACTTCTCTTCCAGTCAACGGGTGCAACACCAATCCACTGGTACGAACATCTCATCTTAGGTGGTTTCTGCTTCGGTGCAGTATTTATGGCAACCGACCCTGTGACCCTCAGCCCGTACAGAGGCAGGTAAGTGGGTATATGGTTTCTTCATCGGCGCAATGGCAATTATCATTCGTGTATTGAACCCAGGTTATCCAGAAGGTATGATGCTTGCCATCCTCTTTGGTAACATGTTCGCCCCACTCATCGACTACTGTGTCGTTCAGTCAAACATCAGCAAACGTGCTAAGCGTGCTAAATAAATAAGGAGGACGAAGAAAATGAAAAACAAATAGTAATTCTTATACAATTATCTATTCTGGCATCCTCGTGCTGATTGTAGCCTTTTTGCTTTGCTTTCGTGTTCCAAGCATTGAAGCCAATGCAGGATGCTAACGTACAGCTCGATCAGCAGAAGCAAATTCTCTTTGCACTCAATCTGCGATCGTGATATGAGCAATGCAGATGCTGTAAAGCTTTGAAGCAGATTATCATCAGCAGATGATATTATCAATGCAGATGGTAAGGTCGTTGAGGCAGGAAAGCAAGGTGGCGTTGATGCTGGTTTTAAGTTGAATAGTAAGGATGCTAAGGAAGGCAAACTTGCACTATTCCGTTGCAAGGTAGACGGCGAGGATAAATATGTTATTCCTGTTTATGGTAATGGACTTTTGGGGTCCTATCAATGGTCTCATCGCTATCAATGGTGATAAGCGAACCGTCTTTAGTGCTTACTTTAACCACGAGAGTGAGACAGCCGGACTGGGTGCAGAAATCAAGGATAGCAAAAGTATGGCAAGATTTATTCAAAGGCAAACACCTCTTTGCTGGCAATAACACTCAGGACATCGCACTATCCGTGAAAAAGAAAGTAGAAGACCCAACAACACAGGTGGACGCCGTAACAGGTGCAACTCTTACCAGTAATGGTGTGACAGAGATGTTCCAAACAAAGAAGGGTGGACTCCAACCATACGTAAAAATTCCTGAATAGCAAGTAACATTCTAATCTTTTAGAACAAATAAGAATATGGATTTATTCTCAAAACAAAATAGAGAGGTATTCAGTAATCCGCTGAACTTGGACAACCCTATCATGGTTCAGGTACTCGGTATCTGTTCTGCCCTTGCCGTAACTTCACAGCTGAAGCCGGCGATTGTGATGGGACTTGCCGTTACCATTATCACGGCATTCTCAAATGTTATTATATCACTCATTCGCAACACTATCCCTAACCGCATTCGTATTATCGTGCAGTTAGTGGTTGTTGCAGCCTTAGTAACCATCGTTAGTCAGGTGCTAAAAGCCGTAGCCTACGATGTTAGCGTCGAGCTATCAGTCTATGTCGGCCTCATCATCACTAACTGTATCCTTATGGGACGTCTTGAAGCATTTGCCATGACTAACAAACCATGGCCAAGTTTCCTTGACGGAGTAGGCAACGGATTAGGCTATGCAATGATACTTGTTGTCGTAGGTGCTGTTCGTGAGTTCTTTGGTCGTGGCTCATTGCTCGGCTTCGAGATTCTTCCACAAAAGTCTCTATGACGCAGGCTATATGGACAACGGAATGATGTCTATGCCAGCAATGGCACTCATCCTTCTCGGTTGCGTTATCTGCGGGTTCATCGTGCATATTTCTATAAAGAAGACAAGAAGTAATTATGGAACATCTTATTAGCTTATTCTTCCGCTCCATTTTTGTGGACAACATGATATTTGCGTTCTTCCTCGGTATGTGTTCATACCTTGCAGTATCAAAGAGCGTAAAGACATCATTGGGTCTTGGTGTAGCCGTAACATTTGTGTTACTTGTTACCACACCAATCAACTATCTTTTGCTGACAAAGGTTCTCGGACCAGACTGCCTTGCAGAGGGTGTAGACCTTACTTATCTTAGTTTCATTCTCTTTATCGCTGTCATTGCGGGTATCGTGCAGATTGTAGAGATGGCTGTTGAGAAATTCTCACCTTCACTTTACGGTGCGTTGGGTATCTTCCTTCCACTTATTGCCGTTAACTGTGCAATCATGGGTGCTTCACTCTTTATGCAGCAGCGTATCGGTCTTGACCCAGCAAGCACTCAGTATATCGGTAGTGTATGGGATGCTCTCATTTATGGTACAGGCTCTGGTATCGGCTGGACACTGGCTATCGTAGCAATGGGTGCTATCCGTGAAAAAATGGAGTATTCTGATGTTCCAAAACCACTACAAGGTCTTGGCATCACTTTTATCACAGTTGGACTGATGGCAATGGCAATGATGTGCTTCTCAGGTCTTAAAATATAAGTAAACAATGGGACAATTCATAACAATTAGCATTGTGGTATTCCTGATTACCATTCTTGTATTGGTAATCCTCCTACTTGTATCTAAGAAATATCTTAGCCCAAGCGGAAAAGTGAAGATAATACTAACGGCGACACTGACATGACTGTTGACCAAGGTAGCTCTGTACCATCTACACTCAACGAGAATGGTGTTTTCCTCCCTTCTGCCTGTGGTGGTAAGGGTAGCTGTGGTCAGTGTAAGTTGCAGGTAGTTGAAGGTGGCGGTGAGATACTCGACTCTGAGCGTCCTCACTTTAGCCGTAAAGATGTTAAAGATCATTGGCGTCTGGGATGTCAGTGTAAGGTGAAGGGTGATATGTCACTCAAAGTTCCTGAATCTGTGATGGGCGTTAAGGAGTGGAGTGTACTGTTATCTCTAACAAGAACGTATCCAGCTTTATCAAGGAGTTCAAGGTTGCCTTACCTCCGGCGCGAGCACATGGACTTCGTTCCCCGGTTCTTACGCACAAATTTCCATCCCTGCTTACGACTGTATCGACTATGATAAGGACTTCGATAAAAACGACATCGGTGAGGAGTACCTCGGTCCTTGGAAGCAGTTCAATCTCCTTTCTTTGAAGGGAAAGAATCCAGAGGCTACTGTTCGTGCTTACTCTATGGCGAACTATCCAGCCGAAGGTGACATCATCACACTCACTGTTCGTATTGCAACACCTCCATTCTTGCCACGTCCGCAAGTTGGTTTCCAGAACGTACCAACTGGTATCGGTTCTACCTTCATCTTCTCTCTCAAAGAGGGCGATAAGGTGATGATGAGCGGTCCTTATGGCGACTTCCATCCAAACTTCACTTCTGGTAAGGAGATGATTTGATTGGTGGTGGTGCTGGTATGGCTCCCTTTGCGTGCGCAGATTATGCACATGACAAAGACCCTCCACACTCGCGATCGTGAGATGCACTTCTTCTATGGCGCGCGTTCACTCAGTGAGGCATTCTTCCTTGAAGACTTCTGGGAACTTGAGAAGGTATATCCTAACTTCCCACTTCCACCTCTCTCGACCGTCAAGACCCTAAGGCTGATGAGGCTGGTGTGAAGTACTACACAGGCTTTGTTGTTAACTCATTCGTGACGAGTATCTTCAACAGCACGAAGCACCAGAGGATTGTGAGTACTACCTCTGTGGACCCTCCAATGCTCATCAAGACAGTTACAGACTATCTTGATAGCATCGGTGTCGATCAGATGCTATCATGTACGATAACTTCGGATAAATTAATATTCTATTCATATAAAGCGAGGAATCTTATTGGGTTCCTCGCTTTTTGTTTTGAATAGACTGAAAAAGTAAAAGGACTTTTGTAGGAATAAAAGGATACAAGTGTAAAGTGATTATTAGAATACATGAAACTAAAAAAAGTTGACAAATCTTTTTAACAGAATATTTTGTATTTTAAAAATAGAATTAGTACTTTTTGCAGTGACAGACCATTATCGGCTTTGTTCAGACATATTGAATTGAGCATAAGACTTCATACTATGTATAGTAAATAGTCCACAGCTCGAAAAGGACGTTTACAGACGTTATCTTTTGGTCCTCAAACTGCAAATTTGACCAAAACCCAAAAGAGATACGGCAACAAAAACGTTCACGTTAGCTGTATTATTTCTATGTCGTTTATGGCATTGATTATAATATCGTATTGACGTGGGTCTCTTGCGTTGCCTCATCCTTTAGGGTTAAGCAATGCGAAGGCCTGAGGACTAGGGATAGGTAAGTGAAGACTCCCACGTCTTTTTAATTCACCCTAAATTCTCGGACCTTGCTGCAGGAGAGAGGCATAAGAATATTTCACTTCCATATTCTCGTGTCCTTTTTAACAACTTGCCTATACTTGGGGATGGTAAGGCTAAAAAATTAAACATATGAAGCGAATTTTTATTTTTTTCATTGTGATGACTTTGTAGCTGTGACTATCATTTGCACAAGAGTACAAAAGAACAAATCCAGAAAAAGCGAGGAACGCGCCAAGAACCTACAAATCTTACTAAACAAGTATTCTGACACAAATTGTGGAGATGGAATCATTGATGGCTTTGGTAATTCCGTTCGTGATGCAGAGGTATTGGCAATTGCAAACAGTGTGAAGCTCGAGGGTCTTTATTACCGCCAGATTGGGCAGACAAAGGATGGAGTAACAGACGTTACTATCGTAAAAGCCAAAATTGGAGATTGGGCAGAGCTACTGACAACGGTTACAGCTGAAGCTGCATCTATTAAAAATGCTGTAGATAATGCAAAAGCTGCAGGTGAGCAGATGAAGCAAATAGCAGAAAATGCACAAAACAACAAAAATCCGATGAAGATGGCTAAACTTGCAAAAGATGGCTAAAAGGAGCTGGTGTTGTTATGGAATTTGGCAATGCAGCAACCCCTATTCTTTTTAGAAGAAAGTGCTGAGCAAGTAAAAGCCGTTCAGAAAATTATAGAAACGATAAAGTCTGGTAAGAATTTATAATGAGGTGTTTTTATACTCTAGTCATCTTTCTGCTTGTGTATGGCACAAGCTGTCATCGTGCAGGCAGAAAAGCAGACCTGTTGTTGGTGTAGCAGAGTTTACTTGCAACGAAGAAAGTCCTTATACGAGGTTAGTAACCGAAAAAGTCGTGGAAATGCTAACCAACACTCATCGATTTATTGTTGTTGACAGGACCAGTCGTGATAAAGTAGAAGAAGAACTTGAGCTACAGAAAAGTGAAGCTTTTTGGATAGCAAGAATCTTGGTGCAGCAAGACGCAGCACTTGAGTGCTAGCATGCTAGTAACAGGGCATATTGTTAAGATACCTGTTTATCGCGTTCTTAATGATGATGGAACTGTAAGAGGTTACAAAGCAAGTGTTGCCTTTCAGCTAAAAGTTGTAGATGTTTCTACTGGTATCAGCAATGAAGCACAGGGGTTTCCAAGGAAAGGCTAGCAAAAGAAATGCTTTCTCCAGAAAGTGCTGTCACTGCTGCAAATGCAAGCAATTAAAGATGACATTTATGAGTATTTTCGAAATCAACTTTCCCTCACAGCAAAGATTGTTAAGGTTTTAGACAAAAAGACGCTTGTCATTAATGCTGGTAAAGAGACTGGCGTGAAAGTTGGGGACAAATTCATGGTCCAAATAATAGAACTACTTGACGGCAAACCATATCCGTCCAATATAGGAACGATAACTGTAAAGAAAACAATCTGGAGCCTCTTTCTCCGAATGTGACGCTACATCCAAAATAATATCAACAATCAACTCTGCACAGCAAGGTGCGGTTATTCAATGTAGTTTAATCATGAAGAAGTAGCTATGGAAAAAGACTTATACTCTTACTGACTATCTTGTCTCTCTGTCTTCCATATACGTATGCGCAAGAATTGACATCAAAAAGTAGAGAACATCGCAACCGCAAAAACCAAAAATAATGGTAATTCCTACACACATCAAGGGAAGATATACGCATGGTGCTGGAAAGTGATGTCAACAAACGCATTGCTCTAACGAAGATAAAAAGAGGCATTTGACCATGCGAGGATATACAACCGTTGATTTCTTCGGACGTGTGAGCTCTGTCTAAAAGCTAATGCATTAGGAAATAATCAACAACTAAGACGCAAAAGTCGCTTATCATACAACAATCTGGAGCTGATATATACGTTGAAGCTGAAATCAGTATTCTCAACTCGCCAACGGGCAATTCCGTAAAGATTATCATGTCGGGATATGATATTTCAACAGGAAACTCACTAGCAAATACCGTGTGCGAAAGTGGAAAATTTTATACTGATGATTATGGTAAACTGGCTTCAAGGGCGACTGACACAGGATTGATGTTTTTCTTAACTCTATGCAGAACAAACTTATGGATATGGCAGAGAACGGACAATCAATCAGTCTTACAATCGGATTTGCTCAGAACTCTATGCTGTCCATGTCTATAGAAGTAGGGGATGAAAGACTTCCATTATCTGATGATATTGAAATGTTCGTTGCAGGAAATAGTTATAAGGAAAAATTATCACATACAGGGAACAAGCGACAAGCAAATGATTTTTGATGACATACGTATCCCACTCACGGGACGCTCGAAGGCAGAACTTTTAACGCTAATAAATTCGGATTAAAACTCCTACAATACTTCCGCTCAAGGAATATTAAGATTGAAAGATCCATTAGCAACAACATGATTGTAATCACTATAAAAATAAAAACTCCATGAATATCCGTAAATTATATGTCATCACAGCACTATTTATTGCCGTTATTAGTAGTGTTCATGCGCAAGGAATCGAGATTGGCTTTGTCATACCAACAAATCAAGATGAGTTTAAGCTAAACACAGCAAAGATACTTTGCAGTAGAATACTCCTGCATTCTACAGCAGAAGGTATCGAAACATCAGAAGTAAGTTCCATAGCTATTAAGCCAGAAATTAGTTTCTCACAAACTACCAAGAGGCCGAAGGAGGAATGAGGATCTATTCGATACATCAGATGTACAACAAAATCTTATTTGTCAAAATCTGATTACGGGAACAGTATTTGCGAGTCGAACGTTCATGCGTACAAGGTCAGGGGCTACTCTGCTGACGCTTTAGTCAAAAATGCGTTTTCTCAAATAAAAGCAAATGACGAGAATGTAAGATTATTCCTACATACGGCAAAGAGGCAGATATTAACTTACTATTCAAGGAATTCATGAGCAGCTACTTGATAGGGCACACACTCATGCCCAGCTTCACCAGTATGAAGAAGCCTTATCTCTGCTCTCTCTCTTTGTCCATCCACATTAGCCAATTACAATAGTGTAAATACTGCTATCAGCAATATCTACAAACAATACCAAAGAAATGAGGTGGCAACCTTTTTACTACAAGCACAAACTGAATATTCTAATGGCACCACGAAGGTGCGCAGAGAAACTCAAACAAATAGATATAACCAGTCCTGTTAAAGAGGCAAAGACTTTATGTCAGCGCATTAAGCAATCGTGAGATACAGAAGCGAAACAAATTATTGCATTAATCGAGAATCAGGCAAAAAGGGAAGCAGACTTAGAGAAACAAAAAGAATAAAAAGTGGGCTAGAGATATTGCTGTTGCATATTATAAACAAACTACACTAACTTCATTCTAATATTCTAATCTATTGGTGTCCGATAAAACTTTTTGGGTTATCTGTGTTAGATCAAAAATAGACTTAAGCCTATGATTTCATTAATTTATCTAGTTATTATAGGGATTTCCATGTCAATATAGGCACATTTTGTAATGCTTACAATTTTGAAACTGAAAACCAAGCCCCTGGATGAGTAAAACGGCTGCAACACTGATGGATAAAGAGATACAGAGCTTTCAGTTTATTTTTCACCGACAGCGATAGTATCGAGCGACTTGGTTTCCCTGAAATGCTGGTGCAACGAGCTACAACAACATACATAGACAGACAAAAATGACAAGAAGAAAAATAAAATCGGTTTAGCCAAAAATATCCAATAGGGACAAATAAGGATTTGAAAAACATTTACATTACCACATGTAAAATCATCGATATAAAAGCACGAAGCAATCTACTAAAAAGTAAAAATGTAATAATCACTAAAATCAACTCGATTAAAAACAGACAAAGAAAAAGATGCTAATAAGACCTTAAAAAGAGCATTAATAACATACGCAAAGAGCGTCTTACGAAGATAAGAAACCGTCTTTACAAAGATTTAAGCTCCTATATTCCTTTCAATTGTAAGGAAAATGTTTTATATACAACGACCCTAAGCACAAATCGTATATTAGTGCCTCAAAACACATAATTGTTTATTGTCACAGATCGTTGTCGTCGTAACGTAGGCATAGCGGGTAACTTCAAGCGCAAAGACGAGCAACATACAGATAAGAAAACACTGATAAGCTAATTATTTATCAGAGATAAGCTCCAAAAACAATTAACTTGATCAACTCTAAGACTATGAAATGTCAAACTATCTCAAACCATTAAGTAGTTTCTTTTGCCAACAAACCTGATTCCTTAGCGTTTGTTGTTTCACCTCAATGGCTGAATAATCACTAGTGGATAAAGCATAAAAGATGGACTAAACAATTTCGAACCTTACCATTTACGAACTTGTATTCGTAAATACTGAACAGGTTAGCAGTGAATTTGTCAATAGGGAAACCTATCTCCCCTAATCTCGTCAGACTACTAATATAACTTGCATTAGTTCCACTATCGCCAGAAAACTCCTAAAAGTGCCTTCTCCTGGCCGTGCTTTGAAATATTAAGAGAAGCTAACATTGAAAGTTTATTAGAGTCGTAGAGCCCGTAGGAATAAAAATTAGTTTTAAAATTGTTACACTGTTCATCAGTCAACTTTTGCATCATGTGCTTGATTAACCCGCTTTTAATAGATCCTGATATTTCAAATAATGGATCCGATCCCATATAGCGGTTCTGTATAAGAAAGAACCCTCAGCAGTCCCCTCACGATGAACGATTTGACCAGCCGACAGCTTTTCAAGTGAGAAGTCCTTTTCATTGAAGTCGAATAGTATCCTCGTACCCGTTTGATTTGCAACAAAATGTCAAAGTTGATTCAGATGTCTTCTCAAACTTACCAGAGATTTCTGTTTGTAATTCCTCAGTACTGACGGTTGTACTCTTTAACTTAAGATAATCATAACCCATAAGATAAGAAGTTTTACCTACCAAGTTACTCAATACTACCTTGGTACAGTAATGGCATGCGTCTATCCTGATTAGACACAACTAAAGAGAAGGAACGGAAAGCACCTGACGTATTTGCTCCGACATGTGCGAGGGAAAGCACTATCCTTTGTCCTCGAAATCTGATTGCTGCCGAGTCAGCCTTGTCAGCAAATAGAGATTGTTGGCTCCGATCCCAACTTTGTATATGGTAAGGAAAGGGTTGTTTCATTGTTATTGATAAGGAAACTCTTCTTACTAGTATACTAAAAACAGAACCAGACTGTACGATTGACAAACTAAACTAGAGTCCTCACCATTCTTAAGCGTTAGGATAGCAGAACGACTGTCGATAGCTGGATTATTCGTTACACTCACAAGAACCGAGTCATCCTTAAGCTGTGCTGTAGCCCATGGTCACTTAACTGACACAGATGTACCTTTTGGTGCTGTGAACACACACACTACCCTCTTTGTGCAAGAGCACTGAAGACAAGATTTGACTTCACAATCTTTACTGTGTTCTCTTGTACATAAGAAGAACCTGTCCATCATTGCAGCTGCAAACAAAACCCAGCAGTAACAGCAAAAGAGAAGACAAATATTAAATATCTTTCTTTCATAAATACTTACTTGTTTAATTTTAACTGTGCATTTTGTAAAACGGCTGATAAGACCATTCCATCCTGCGTCAAATCGTGCTACACTGATTTGGTAGATACCGAGGCAAAAGCACTGATGACACATTCTTATCAATTGATGACTCTAATAATACAGAAGGGCTTAGCTGCTGATGCAGGAGAAACCCTCTTCTTCAATACAGGATTAATCCAGCTATCCCATCGACGCAATATTCACCTATTGACTAATTGGTTCACCCTTAAAACGCACTAAGAATAATTCTATCACAAACACAAGACCAGAATTCTGTATCTGACCATCTGACAACCTAACTAATGGTCCACCAAGTGACGCACTGATTTCACCCATTATCTGACACATTAAATTTAATCACACTGTAGACATCTTCTTAATCCAGTACTAAGATCCTCACCAATGTGGTGAAATCAGTACAAATGTAGAAAAGTATTTTGTCATCTTGTATGCAAAGACTTCTTCACAGAAGGCATCAAGAAAAACATTCTCATTAGGAAGGTAAACTAATGGGAAAAACGATGGAGAGCCGCCTCATTAGCCACCCTAAGGGAAGAACTTACGATCCTGCCTACTTTCCTGTATTTGATTTGAGCTGAACGTGTAATCCTCACCCGTAGATCTCCATCATTAGAAATTACAGCTTTTCATCTTGGTTGATAAATACCTACATATTGCAGGAAGATCAAACTAGCAACCTGAACCTGTGATTCTTGTACTCCATTTGAAATCTTAATCCTTGCGCCACGTGCCTTTGTTGCATTAGGTTAGCATCAAGATTAAATTGTCAATTTACCGTTATCTGTTGTAAGATGAACCCGCGACGCATCACAAGTGATATTGAGTTTATCAAGATATGGGAAAATTTCGTAATACTTTTTCTGCATTAGGAAGCATTAACATCGCTCATCGTCCTCGCAAAGTACAATCACATCACGTTTGACTGAGTAGCTCTCTACGTCCTTAGCAGAGAATTTGATGAATTAATATCGAATGCTAATTTTGACACCTCTACATCATTCAGCGTAAATTGGTTTATACAAACGAATACCCTTTAGTAAAAAGCATAAGCCGAAGTAGAAACAACCTTATCACCATCTAAGAAAGATAATTGACGATTCTCACGATTAGATAACTTTAAAGCGTATAAGGCTTACTGCACCAATGTTGAGAGCAATATCTGAGAAAATAAAGAGGTTAGTACTCTCTGTCACCTTCTCCATATATTCTGTTGCATCGGATGTTAGTTTGCGAAGATACATAGTGTTCAACGAACGCTTGCCATGTACCTTTATACTGACCAGAACCTCATACTATCAATTACAAACTCAAAGTCGCCCTCCTCACCACGATACTGACCATCACTTGGAGTTGCGTACTGTATGCATTGAATGCATTATGAGGTCAAACGATAATACTGGTCCATTGTCTTTCTTTAATCTGTAAAGTGACTTGGCTTCACCATCATCTGGCTTATTCTCAAAACGAACAACTGCATTATCGCGAGTGAACTTAATAGTATAGCTTTACACCGCCATACTTCTGGTCACTCTGATGGATAGTTCTAATGCCCAACCATATTGCGAAGCTACCAAAGTATCTTGCGCAGCTTGCAGGAACTCCTCCATACGCTCAGAATAAGGCTTTGTCAAAGACTTTTTTTCGTCCTCAATCTGACAAGAGCTGAAGGAAGAATGCAGAGCAGGCAGGAGATATATAAATCAATTTATTAATCTTCATATAATATTCCTTTCTTAATTAAGTTTTTGATATTGTAGCTTCCATTACACAACGCTCGTCTCTCACGCTCACTAACGAGGTCACGAACCTTGTCAAGATCTACCTTAAAGGTCTCCTTATAGTAACGCTTGGCAATCTCAAGCTTCTTTTCGATAGCCGTCAAACCAGGTTGTTCCTTAGCAGGATTATTATTTGCATCAAGAATAGCCTTTTCCAGTATTGCCTTCCACTGCTCTGGAGTAGAGATAATGAGTACTTACAATCTCTGCGAAGTCCTCACGCTCTTCCTTCTGTGAATAGGCTGAAACGAAACCACGCTTTTCAAAGCCTTCTTTATATGTATCTGAACTCCAAGAGTCGTTTACATAGGCCGTTGCTGTTACCTTACTGAATCTCACGTGGATAGTCTTTTGTCTGATTAACAATGTGAACAAACTCGTGATGAATTGTCTTCAAATAGAATTCATCCAAATATTCACGATTATTCTTAACGTTATCAAGATGATTTACACCTAATAAACGAATCTTCTTACCACCCTCAGCAGTACTGAGTTTTATGTTACCATTGTTCTCTATACTCAAAGCTACCTAAGAAACTGAAAAGCTTTGGAAAAGTAACGACGAGTGAAACTCAATTCCTGCTGCCTCGGTATAAGCCTCAATACAAGTATACTTAATCAATGTGCCAACTCAACTGATTGGGCAGAGTCTGCTGGAATATCATAGTAAGACATATCTGATCCATTATCCCTCACGCCATTGTATCTGGATATTATAAGGCATCAAGAAATTCTTATGCAGCCACTTATCAAACTCCGTGTCTGCTGTCTTAGAAGACTTAATAACGCTCTACATGATAATTCATCCTTTGAACAAGATGTGAAGCCAGCTACAACGGCAGCTAAAAAGCGACAAAGCTAATATCTTCATTTCTTTTCCTTTAATTAGCTATTAAAACTTGAAATCTCCTACATTCTGATGATTGCCATTCACCAAAGCATAAGCTGGTTCTCAACCTCTGACTTACGAACCATACTTGCAACTGAAGAGATTGGCTTTTCTACATTACCTGCAACACCAGCCTCACGGATACTTTGTGGTATCTGAACAACCTGACTGCATCGTCCTTCACCAACCAATCTGTCTTTTGAAGGTTTACCATCAGCACCTCATCAAACGGCGAGGTATCCTCGATATTATAACGTCTGATATCTAACCAACGCATTCCCTGATGTACTGTTTCAATCACTGACGGAAGTTAAGCAAGCACTGTAAGAGAGACTCTGAACTGACACCTTCTTTTATCGATTGTGAGCGTGGACTGATGTGTTTCTAACATTTAAACCATCTTCGCAGCATCACTCATAAGCATAAGGGCAAAGCTGCAAAAGAATTTCTGAACACTTGCTGTGTAAGTACCACGTTAGTTTTAAAGAAGTTCTTCATCCAGATTGTCATATCAGCACAAGCTGCGTCGTTCTGACCAAGCATAATCTCTGCCTCAGCACGATTGAGCAAATGCCCTCGTCCATTGTGAAGTCAACGTTCAATGTACGTAGATAACCACCACCAGTTGCAAACATTAATAACCTCTACCTCACGTGGTAACTTCATCAACATAGCGAAGTTAGCCTCACCTTGATTTGCTGTAAACGGCTTCCATTTGAGGCTTGCTTTTAGTACCCCAAATATTTCTTGACTCCATCAGCTCTGTTTTGAGAGATAATTAGTCAGTGTAACGCTTAGACGTCAACCATGGTGCAAGTGCCATACCAGCACGACCTGTACTGGTCTGAACTAACAAATTACACCCAGCGTTCTACGCTACAATAAGCCTCAGCAATCTTAATTGCCTGCTCTGACCCACTTAGAGGCATTGTTTGTAACGAAACATAATCACGCAATGACGCAGCAGGATTACTACCTAAAAGCTTGTCAGCATATTCTTTTGCCTTATCCCACTTCTCATAGTAGAGATAGAAACGTGTAGCAAAAGCATAAGCAGCTTGCTTATTGAAGTGATACTTCTGTACCTGATAAGAGTCATTAATCAATGGAATACCAGCCTCGATGTCAGCAGCAATCTTTGCATAAACATCAGCAACATTACCACGATTATTAGCCTCTTTCGCAGCAGAGAAATCTGCAATTCCTGTTGCATAATAGATACCAGGGTCCGTAGAACTTGTCTTACTATTATAAGGACGACAGAACTCATTTGCAAGGACAAAGTGGTTATAAGCACGAAGCACCAAGGCTTCACCCTTTGAATTAAGCTAAAGACTCATTCTTTGCGCCACCTAATTCCTCGATAGCATCTCAATGCCTCATCTCGTTTTATAGATACCACTATAATACTCCATCCATAAATTCTCAGGAGAATCATTGTCGCCCTCTGTCTGTTCTTTCCAGAAGAAGTACAGGTCATAAGCACGAGAACCAAGACTATTTTGTGCACCCATGTAGTCTGTGTTATCAGACATCCACTCGTTGAACAGTGTAGGAGTATTATCTGGATAAGCTGTCACCAGCAGTCCCGCTATCTTATGTGGAGTATCCAGGGATGTACGATTGTCTGGCAACGTATCTAATCCCTCAGAGCATGATGCAAGTATCGCTACGCTTGCAAACATCAAAGTGCTCTTGTATATGATATTCTTTTTATTTTCATATTCTTTCTTTATTAATTTTATTTCATTTCGGTATTGCGTCTTTATATAAAACTAATGATGAATTCATTATCTTGAATTAGTCATTTGATTTATATTTCAAGCGACGCAAGACCTCAGCTAAGATATTAAAGTCCCAATCTCAATGTCATGGTGAACTGCTTAGGTACTCGGGTGCAGCCACACCACCTGTATTGAAGAACTCTGGGTCTTGATCATTCAGCTTCTTTTGTCATAATAGAACAAGAAGAGGTTATCGTTTGAAGCCCAGCGCAAGACTGTTTAATCCAATGTTTTTAATCATTGCTGCTGAAAGTGTAACCCAATGATATTTCCTTCATACGAATGAAATCACCCTTTACAACACGAACATCCGAATAATTGTAAGTATTGTAAGCTACATCCAACTGTGTGTCATTACGATTCTGACGACGTGATGCTATAACAGGGACATTTGTAAGAGCCTCATCACCCTTGTGAGTCCAACGATTACGGAACTCCTTAGGAAGAGCATCCATATCGTCATATCGATTACTGAAAATGTTATTCAAACGAAGCTTATTACCAAAGCTGTAAGTAACGAATAAGTTGAGATCCCAATTCTTGTAACGGAACACGTTACCAAACGAACCCGTCACTGTTGGATCAGCTGGACCTTCATACTTCAAGAACTTAATCTTCTCCTGATCACGCTCTTGGAGGAAGATACCTGAGATTGTTTTCTCACCTTTTTCGTTATAGAATGTTGGTAAACCCTCACCATTGAGACCAGCAAATGGAATACTGAAGATTGAGTTTACTGGATAGCCTACAAGACTGTAACCTGTTCCTTGTACGAGGTCGATAACACGTGCATGGGTGAAGAGGTCTGTAATCTCATTATGTGTCCATGAGAAGATAAAGTTTGTCTCCCAGTTAAAGTCCTTTGACTTAATGTTTTGTGTGTTCACGAGAACTCCAAACCATTTGACTTCATTGACGCAACGTTTGCAAGGTTGTAAGAACCCAACTGTGGATGGTTGACGCAACCGATAAGGTCATTATTGCGACGCCAGTAAATATCTGTCGTAAGATTAACACGATTATCCAAGAAACCGAAGTCGAAAACCAACGTTAAACTCACGCTTCTTCTCGTATGTAAGACTCTTATTACCAAATCTCTCACCGTAACCAATCTCCTGAATAGAAGTGAAAGGACGCCAAGGCACTGTTGCAGTGAAAATTGGTAATGAGTTTGTTACAGGAGGACGATCACCAGTAAGCGAGTAGCTCAAACGGAATGTTGCATGAGTTAAAGCCTTCCTTGAAGAGCCTACTGAACCATCTTTCCTCATGTGCATTCCATGCACCAGAAACGTTATGTTGGCAACCAACGAGCTGAAGTAGCCTTTCCAAGATAGTTCGTTCCTTCGTAACGGAATGTACCGTTACCTGATAACGTCCCTTATAAGAATAAGTACCTGTACCGAAGTAAGCAAGACTACGGATGTGGGTGTTTGACAAAATCATAGTAGTCTGTACCCTGCCCTGGAACATCTTAAACGCAATGATAATCTCAACTTAGCAATCTCACCAGCATCAAACATCATACCCCACTCACGATCATAAGTTGCCTTACGGTCAACACTATTAGTCTCCATACCTACATATAGGTTCAGGATATGTGAGCCATCGAAAACATCATTATAGGCAGTTGAGAAACGTGTATCCCAACCAAAGAAATGGTTACCTCTTCTGTCAAGTATACCACCCTCAGGAAGAACTGACTCTGGAAGAGCAAACGGATTATCTCGATCCTTATATAGATAAGGGTTAGCGTCACTGGGATTGTTGTCGTACCTATAGCACGATAAGCCTCCGCCTGATTAGACTTCTCACGGATATTATGCTCCATTGTTGAACCTGCACTCTTTACAGCCACCAACGCTGTGAGCTTCATTTTGAAATAGGCTTATAGTCTACACTTGCTTGTACACGGAAGTCGTTTATATTCAGGTCCATATAATTATTGTCCAATTCATTGAAGATGTTGAATGGAGCATAATCGTATGTATAGAACTCAGTAGGGTCAAGTGTACGTGATGTATCCAAAGAATAAGAATATGGGTTGATGTCGAACGCACGACTCAACCGTTCCTGTTGCAGGGTCAACCCGACGATTCAACGAACCCGTGCACGCTGCTTACGATAAGATGCATTGCATAAGGTTCAAACCAACCTTCTTATTAATATTGTAAGTCGTATTAACATTTGCTGTATAACGCTGTACATGACTTGACTTATACCATCCTGGGTCTGCCATCGCAGAAAGTGAAGCATAGTACTGTCCCTTGTCTGTACCACCTGATGCACTTACTGAATGGTTGTGCATGATTGAGGTTGAGAAAAGCTGATCAAACCAGTCTGTATTACGATACCTGCTGCACGAAGATATGTATCACGTGCATCCTTAGTATTTACCAAACCAAACTGACCCTTTGTTGCATCATACTCAGAAATGAGCTGATACATACGACCATAAACACCGCTTGTTGCAGCATTAGCAATTTCAGCATAATTCAAATATCCCTTTTCCTCTAACTCACGATAAACCTCCATCTGGTCTTGTGAGTTCATAATATTGAAGTTGCTATAACTTGGCTCAAACGGAGTGTGTACTCACCTGTATAACTTAAATGACTCTGACCAGCTCTACCCTTTCTAGGTAACAACAATCACACCTGCCATAGCACGAGCGCCATAGATAGATGTTGCCGAACCATCCTTCAAAATCTGGAAACTCTCAATGTCATCGGCATTCAAACCTGCAATAGCCGAAGATATCAAGGTCTTTGCATCACCTGATGACAACGAACTAGCATCTACATCTGCAATGTCTTCCATGATGACACCATCAACAACCCACAATGGCTTTGACGAACCGAAGATTGACGTATTACCACGCACACGAATTTTTGAGCTGTACCGAAAGTACCTGACACGTTCTGAACGCTCACACCCGCAGCACGACCTTCGAGCGAACGACTCACGTCCGCCATACCGTCAATCTTTTGCCTTTGAAGCATCAATCTTAGTTGCTGCACCTGAGAAGAGGCGCTGTCTTGTTGTGTCATACCTGTTACGACAACCTCTGTTAGCTGATGGTTATCATTTCCAAGAACAACCTTCATACCATCCTTGGGGGTGACAGTCTGTGTGACCATTCCAATGTAGCTAACTACGAGTTTCTTTCCTGCAGGAACTACGAGCGAGAAGTGTCCGTCTATATCAGTAACTGTTCCCTGTTGTGGTACCTTGTACCATAACAGACGCACCGATAACGGCTTTCCATCATCCTGAGAAACTACGGTACCATTAATCTTTGCTCTGTCCAAATGCCGTTCCTAACGACAGAAGTAGACCAAACAAAAACAGAGTGATTCTTTTCTCCATAGATTCTTTTTGATTATAAATAAATTATTGTGTAAATGTTCTATCAAACCTTACTTATTTGTCCTGAAACGCTATCATTAATAATCAGTTGTAATATCTGAAAGCTATTATCTTTTCGCAAAATACAAACTTTTATCATAATTTCAAATGCAAATTTTAAGGATTATTTATAAAAACACAAACTTTCGACCAATTAAATTACATTTTGCATTAAATTTATAGCGATTAATTACTATTTTCAATAATTCGTTTTATAAAACGCTTATATTTATTTATTTTTATGCAATTTTCATAAAGTTTTTCTTAATTAGACTTCACCCTTCCTTACCGCATTTTCCTATGCTTATTCTTCTATATATAATAAGGTGTAATTTAGAAAAAGAACATCCTGCCCTACACATCCGACAACTCCTTTCCCTATTATCACATATATGTAAAATTATTTTCAAGCTATTCAACATCTACACATCATCTCTTAGACACGGAAAGATGCTCTTTAACCATTCAAAATATGCTCATTAAAGGTTTAAGTAGCCGTCTTTTGAAGCCCGATTAAGCACCTTTATCCACATTAGTTCACAATTAATTACCTGAACTCGGGATAAGTATCATCCCACTCTTCTGTTTGGTTTAGTATCAACGGCTCTTTAGACTCAATCTTTTGATTGGGTCTAAAGATAATAATAAAACAGATTACTTTTAGAATAATGTAAGCTGTCCCGAATGTTGCTCTAGTAGCAAAGTCTATGTTCACTGCTGGCTTCTTCTCAAAGAAGCAGTAGGCTGCAATAGCAGAGAGAACATTCATTGCGAAATTAAATATGCTTCTATGCCTTGAATGCACTAATTGAGCTACATTCTTTTAGCTCATCATTGATAGTCCTATTACGATCTTTTCCTTAGAAGAAGTCTATCATAAAGTGGCATCAGTTTGTTTTTCATGTTACTCCTAACGCCAGTAACTAAATTTATTCCATCATTGAACAATCGCTCAAATAATCCTTGAGAGATGTACCCTTTGTCTGCAAACAATTTACCAAACACATTGTCTATCAACCTGTTAAATACATTTTCATCTCGGTCATCAACATTTGCTTTTAGTGAGCATAAAGTTTAGAATCTCGCCTCTTTCATTACAGATAAGATGTAGTTTGAATCCAAAATACCATCCCATTGTACTCTTACCCTTTGTTGCATAATTTCTAAAAAAACCTTATTGCGACAAATACGTTTATTATGGCAAACTGGAATACAAGTTGAGTCAATAAAACTAATACCAGTACACCTCCCAAAACAACATATCTCTGCAGGAACATCATCATCTCTATAAGACTCTTGCCTCTAATTCAAGAAAACGATTATAAGACAATTGATTTGGAAATAAATCTGCTAAATGCTCTTTTACGAAAAAAAGGTATAATAGTGACGAAAAATTACGATAGGAAATGAAAGTGGAAGCAAATTAAAAATAGTTAGTGATTTCAGATTTACTCATACGCCACCTGCGATGGCGATGACATCCTTTATTCCTTTCTGAGAGACCCTATTTTATCAGTTTCTAACTCAAATTCTTTGCAAAAAGTCATCTGCAATACAGAAAAATTTCAGTATTTTTGTCCTTGGTAATCATTGTTATATTTATTGTAATTGATTGATTTTCAACTATAAAGTTACAAAAATATAATGAGATTACCAACTTTTTGCAGACATTTCTTATCCTGAGTTCAGGTAAATTGGAAATTACTTTTACTGAAAGGGTGGAACTATCATCATCAGAGTTCATTATAAAAATACCTATTTTTTAGGTATTGTATCATTTCCTTACCTTTTTCTATCTTTGCACTGAATAAATTTCATTCTTATGATAAGAAATAAACACGACATACCACAGGATATGGGTTCCCATTAGTCAAGCGCACCGTTCAAGAGAAAAACGGTGCGCTTTTTATGAACAAAAACCAATCAATGTTCTATTTTTAATAAAATGGGAGTATTCCAAGTGCTTAAAGGTCTAAAAGAATATGGATTTAAACAATAATCACGATCGATAAGAATATACTTCACAACTTCCTATTGGTGCTAATTCTCTCATTTACATGGCAGAATATATTTGCTCAAAAGATTGTTTTTGGGCAAATTACTGATGGACAAACCCTCCAGCCGTTAGACTGGAGCCTCTGTAATTTTGGAAAATTCCAATATAGGTACAATTCTAATCACATAGGTATGTTTAGAATGAAACTTCCATCAAAAAAGTAGGAGGATTAAAGTACAATATATGGGGTACAAAAAGTCGTAATATAATCCTCAATAAAAAAATTATGCATCAATGACAGTATTTGCTGCAATGTGGAACTGCAACTAAAAACAACATTTTGTCTGATGTGATTGTGCTTGGGAAGAGCAAAGGCACAGAGGCATCGTGAAGTACCGTCGGCAATAACGATTATAGATAGTCAAGAACTTAAATACAAAAACTGCAACTTTGAACGAGATTCTTGACAATGCTGCTGGCATCAAGGTGGCTCAACAAGGTGGATTTGAGGTAATGCCTCGCGTATTATCATACAGGGAATGGACGGCAAGCGCATCGGTATTTTCATCAATGGCATGCCAATGGGCAACTCTGATGAATTTCAGCTCAGCAGCATCCCATTGATATGGTAGATGAGGTGGAGATATACAAAGGTATTATTCCTGCATGGTTGGGAGGTGATGGATTAGGAGGAGCGGTGAATATCCGACTGAAAGACTTTAAGAAAAATCATTTGGAAATGGTATTTGAGGCTGCATCATACAATACATATATTGGTAGTTTGCAACTGAAACATTATTTGGGCAAGACTTCAACGGCTCTGCATGCTGGTGCAACGATGAACTATGCCAAAAACAATTATAGTTTTTCTTCTCCTTTTGAATTGGGACGCATCATTCACCGCGACCACGACGCATATACGCATGGTGGTTTCAATGTGGGTATAAGTAGTCAGCAATGGTGGTTCGACCAGTTTGACCTAACATTGAGTGCCGACTATTATCGCAAAAGAGACAAGGTGGACTGATGAATGTGCAGAACAATATCCAGCATGCTTTCACACGAACACGTTCTGCAAGCACTTCGCTGAGCCTTGAAAAAAGTTTCTTGAAAGGAAAACTTACCGTACAGTTCCATTCAATCGTCGGATCCAGTCTTGTCAATCAAGTGGATACATCCCATTACTGTTACGATTTCATCGGCAACAGGTTTCCAAGTGGCTCTGGACGCGGAGAAATAGGTGCCGTTCCAAACGACTCGCACGATAGGCACACCACTGTCCGTGAATTACTCAACCTTACTTATAAGATTGGCAACAATCAACTTGTAACATGGACTACCAACTCACCTCTATGGATGCAAGATGCCCAAGGACTGAACTTGCCGACAGCTATTCACGACTGCCTACCAGTGGTTATCCAAGCCGATTGCATAGCATTGTGTCGGGATTGACACACGAACTAAAAGTTGTATGGCGGAAAAATTCACTAACGAGTTGGGGAATTAAACTCTTTAATCACCATTCCGAAGTCCTTCCGTTTGCAGAAGCAATCATGTTGCAAGACAAAACTCAAGGCATCGACCAACCACAGCACTACATGGCAGGTTGGGAGCGAGGCAATGGCATTGCATCTCTTCCGAACAATGCCCCTGACACTGAAAGCCTCCGTGCAATCGACAGTCAGAATGCCTATCGCCGAAGAGTTATTTGGTGATGGTGTACCGCTGCTGCCGTCAGAAAAACTACGTCCCGAACGTAGCTTCAATATCAATGCAGGAGCGATATGGCTCATCAATGCTATGCGTTATCCACAAGTGCGGAGGAATAAATACCTTCACATGAGCGTAAAGGGATATGATTAAGCTGATGTACAGTTCCATGAATAGTGGCGTATGACAATATCGGAAAGGTTAGAGTGATGGGCATTGATATGGAAATGGAGAGCAAACTGAACCGCTGGGCTCGATTTGCAGGGAAAACATCACATGGCAGGATGCCCGCGATATGAGAAAGGAAGCCGTAGGCGGTAGAGAACTTTCACTACCGCTATCGCATTCCCAATATGCCGTATCTGTTTGGTAACGTTGGGGTACGTCTGCACAAAGACGGCTTGTTAAGTAAATCTTCTCTTCAGCCTTTACCTCTACTTTCGGATTCACTAAAGCTTTCAGCTATAATTGGGAGGCAAGCAACCACAACACGATGCTCATACCTGCAAGATATTGCTGGGACGTTGCCGTACATCATTCTTTTAACAAACGTTGCCAGCTTAGCTTTGAGATACGCAACATACTTAATCGTGAGAATTGGGGCAGAATTTAGATACCCTGATGGAAAGGCGTACGTTTCACTTTGAAAAATGAAATATATAATCAACAAGATATAAACATTAAACAGAAAAAGTATGAGAACTAACAAATTCTTATGGGCATTGCCCTGTCTTTACGTTGCTGTTTGCGGCAACCCTGTCTTCTTGTTCTGAAAAAGGACGACGACCAACCTGTAACCAAACATCACTTCCCTAATGTCAGCACAAGCCGACAATGGTTTCTTCATTACGAGTTTTTGAAAAACTCAACGAGGGTACGTCCGTGTCTTACGACAAGGCGATAACACTCCCTACAGGACACCTCTTTATGGAGAAATACGGAAAAGAATGTTTATCTTCTAGTCAGGCTCAATGTATGGTTTTTGGTGGTGAGCAGACCCTTTACAAATACGAAGTGAATGCTAACGGACAACTTTCTGCCCAGCCAATGGGCAAACTCTCTTTCCAGGTCTCTCCCAACGTGGTGGAAATCACATTCTGCAGCGAGTACTCAAAGCCCATGCCGTGACATGCGCAAGCCGTGGACAGCTAATCGTGTTCAATCCCACCACAATGAGCGTAACGAAGGAAATAGACCTTTCACCTTATGCTGAGGGGCGACAAAGACCCTGACGGTGGCAATGGTATCGTGCGTGATGGCAAGTTGTTCCTTCCACTTAACCAAGCGAAGTCCATGAAAGAAACTTTGTAACACCAGCACAGGTGGCTGTCATTGATGTGGCGACAGACAAGGTGGAAAAGTCATAAAAGATGACCGTGCAACAAGTCTTGGCATGGTAGGGCATACATCGCCTGTTATAGATGAGGCTGGTAACATTTATTTCCATACAGGTCCTCGTGCGGCAATGATGTGCCAGTTTATGCCGGGTAAGGGATACAAGGACGGACTGCTACGCATCAAGAAAGGTGAAACAGAGTTTGACAAGGATTTCTATATGAGTCTGCAAACAACAGAAGGAGCTGAAATAGGTTCTTACGGCATGTATATGGCTTATGGTGGCAATGGAAAAATCTACACATTCCTCTACAAACCATCATTGGTGAAAGACCCAAACGACCAGACCTATATTGTTAATAAATGCTACGTTCCTTACGAGATAGACGTGAACAAGAAAACAGGTCGCATACTTCCTCTTCCTGCCTCATGCGGTTAGCTGCCAATGCCATCATCAAAGTTGGAAGCTCCATTTATTTCGGTGAGCATACCGACAATGGAATAGGATCTCATCGCCACGATATGGCAACAGGGAAAGGTTTCATGCAACCAAGCGTGAAGACTCCGAATGGTGCTTACAAGGTTATTTCACTTGATTAAAACAATTAACGGGTGAGCATTGCAAGCCTCTATGAAAGAAAGCTTGCAATGCTTTACCCAATTAAACGATTATAAATATTCAATCATTTTAAAACTCCTTCAACAATGAAAAGAAAATATAAAAACTATCGTTTCTTTTGGGCTGCAATAGTAGCAGGTATGTCTTCGCATTCTCTGATGGACGTGATGCCGCTTTTTGGAATGCGGATATAGCCATTTCCAACGATGGTGTAGTTCCAGTATCAATGCTTGTGATGATGGCTGTTGTGTCATACACGCTTCCCATTACCGAGTTGCTTTTTTCGCTCTATAGTCGTTAAGCGTTGCTACAAGATGGTACATTTCGTCTTGCAGCACTTCTTGCCCTATTCTGTACGGTACATAGCACGGAACTGATATTCAGCTTTGAACTCCAGCAGCTCTTTATACATCTAATGCTGGTCATATTGAGTATTACCTTGTTTATGAAGCATGGAAATGGTATAAGAAAGTATAGGTTATTCTTAAAAACTATGATGATAAAATGATGAGCAGCCATATAATAAAAAGCACACTTATCATACAAGGTATAATGTGTGAACAATCTAAAATGTCGTCTCATTATTCAACTTTAACTATGCAGACATTGAAGACGGATATTACAACGCATATTGCAAGTTGCCCATCGTGAATTTATTAATCAATGGTGTGCAACGTACATGTATTAGGAACGTGGCACATAAAGCAGGTGTAACAGTGGGAAACTTGTATCATTATTTTGATAGTAAGGACACATTGTTTAGAGCAGTATTACAGCCATTGCTCACCGCACTCGACCGCTAGTATTCTCTCGCACAACGATGAGGAGTTTCTCTCGCTCGAAGTGTTCTGATTTGCAGCAACATCAAATCAATCACGTCACGACGATGCTCACACTTGTCAAGCAGTTCCGCCCTGAACTGCGATTGTTACTCTTCAATGCTGAAGGAACTTCTATTGAGGGGTATAAGAATAAAATCATCGACCACCAGATGCAGGTAGGCGCGAGTATCTCCGACTGATGAAAGAACGATACCCACACATAAACATCGATATTTCACCGTTCCTGATCCATCTCACCAGTTCGAGCGTGGACAACCCTCTTCTGCGAACTGGTGGAACACGAGGAATACAGCGAAGAGGAAGTAAAACAAGCACTCATACAGTATGTCAGTTTTGGTACAGCAGGTTGGAAAGAATTGTTGAAACCATAGGAAAACTTTCAAAAAATAATGATATGTTCAAAAACACTCAAACGTTTAGGAGCTTATATGGAGGGCGCAAAATACTTGCTGCCATGCCCGTAGCTCTGTCGGCAGTCAACGGACTGCTGTCGCTTGTCCCATTCATACTTTTTGTGGCTCGTGGTGCGCACACTCACTTATCGCCAAGGGCAACCTCTCAAACACACCCCTTATAGACTATGCCCTATGGGCTTTTGTCATATCGGTGGCAAACGTGTTGCTTTACTTTTTGGCACTGATGCTCTCTCATCTTGCAGCATTCCGTATCGAAACTAACATGAGGCGCAAGGCGATGCAACGACTGATGCGCACCATTGGGCTATCTTGATGAACAAAACACGGGACGTATGCGTAAAAATCATTGATGAGGATTCGGGACAGACACATACTTTTGTGGCACACCTGCTACCCGATGTGGCAAGTTGTGTCGTTGCTCCGATAGGTGTTATCGTACTGTTATTCGTTGTGGATTGGCAGTTGGGTGCGGCTGCAATGATACCTCTCATTGGTGCTGAGTAGGTATTATGGGGATATATGATGAACCCGAAGAACAACCAATTTCAAAGGCTCCACCTTGATGCGCAGGAGAAGATGGGGGCAGAGGCAGTGGAATATGTCAGAGGTATTCCTGTGGTCAAGGTGTTCCAACAAACGGTCTTCTCGTTCAAACGCTTCTACGATAGCATTATCAGCTACCGCGACCTTGTCATCAAGTGTACGCTTGTGGCACACGCCAATGTCATTTTACATACTTGCTATCAATGCCTTTGCTTTTCGTCCTCGTTCCTACCGCAATTATCCTAATAGGACACGGTGGAGATACCACCACAATTGTTGCCAACGTGATACTTTTATGTGGTGATTGCACCGCTCATCGCTTCCAACGTGATGAAAGCCATGTATCTCAGTCAGGACCCTGTTTGCGGCAAACGAAGCTGTGGAACGATTCGAGCAGCTCACTCATATTGCACCGCTTCGCAACATGACGATCCGAAACGTGCAGAAGCGTACGACATTCGTTTTAACAACGTTTCGTTCCGCATGAGGGAGCGGAGAAAGATGCAGTGAGTCATATCAACCTGACCATTCCCTGAAGGAAAGACGGTTGCGCTTGTAGGAGCGTCGGGCAGCGGAAAGACCACCATAGCAAGATTGATACCCCGTTTTTGGGACGTACGTCGCGGCAGTGTTACCATTGGAAGTGTAGATGTGAGAGTACATGCGCAAGGACGAGCTGATGAGCAACGTGTCGTTCGTCTTCCAGAACACCCGTCTGTTCAAGACTTCACCATCGAAAACCTACGTTACGGCAATCCTGATGCAACGACCGAGCGTATCAATCGAGCCATTGACCTCTCACAAAGCCGCGAGATTATCGACCGCTTTGCCACAGGGATTGGATACTGTTATCGGTACCGAAGGTACTTTATCTTCAGGAGGTGAGCAACAGCGAATTGTTCTGCCCGTGCCATTCTGAAAGACGCTCCTATCGTCGTACTCGATGAGGCGACCGCCTTTGCTCGACCCTGAAAAACGAACAGCTTATCCGTAAAGCACTGGCACATCTCACCCAAGGAAAAACTGTGCTGATGATAGCCCATAGACTTACCACAGTGCAGGATGCCGACAGCATCGTAGTTGTGAACGATGGTGAGATTGTCGAACAGGGAACGCACGAGGAACTATTGAGTGAGGAAAAAGTATTACTACCGTATGTGGAATGAATATCAACAATCCGTTTCGTGGAAACTATAATCTATTAAAAAGTCATAAAGTCATGATTAAATATTTTCAAAACCGTTTCGCTCTTACGGAAAAAGGGCAAAGGACTTGCGGCAAGGCATCATCTTTTCGACACTGCTCAATCTTGTGCTGATGCTGCCACCCACTTATTTGTTCTTCTTCCTGATGGAGTATCTCGATAATATGCCAATGAATACCCTCATACGTTGTGGTTTTATCTCCTCATGGCAGCAGGGCTAATGGTCGTGATGCTCGTCGTGATCTCGTCGGCACATACGACAGCACCTATACCACCGTATATAATGAGAGTGCGCAACGCCGCATCTCCTTAGCTGAGAAACTACGCCGTTTGCCTCTCGCCTTTTTGGTGAGCGCAATCTCTCCGACCTCACTGCCACCATTATGGAAGACTGCACACAATTGAAAAGACGTTTTCGCACGCCATTCCACAACTATTTGCTTCTATGGTAAGCACTGTCATTATCGCAGCGGGAATGTTCTGTTACGACTGGCGACTCGCCCTTGCTCTGTTTTTGGGTCGTGCCATTTGCCTTGGTGGTGCTGTTGATTTCTCGGAATCGAATGGACAAGGCTTTTACACGTCCCTACCACATCAAACGTAGCGTGAGCGAACAGATACAGGAAGGACTGGAGTGTGTGCAGGAAATCAAATCGTACAATGGGGAGGATGAATATAACCAGCGGTTCGACCAGCGATTAAAAACACTGGAAAAAGAACTTGTTGCTGGTGAGCTCTTGACAGGTGCGTTTATCAACATCTCCGCTGTACTGCTTAAATTGGGCATGCCTACCGTCATCGTTGTAGGCGCATGGATGCTATAGCGTGGCGACGTGTCGGTGTTCGTCTACTTGGCGTTCCTCCTTGTTTCAGCAATGGTTTATAATCCTATCCTTGAAGTATGCAACAACCTTGCTATTCTTACTTTTCTCGATGTACGCATTAAGCGAATGAAGGAGATGGAGGCAATGCCCATACAGACGGGCGATACGGAGGTGGAAGTTTCAAACTATGACATTGAGTTCCACAACGTCAGCTTTTCCTACGAAACAGACAAGCAGGTGCTTCACAATGTTTCATTCACTGCCCGGCAAGGTGAGATAACTGCACTTATTGGTTCCTCAGGTGGTGGCAAGAGTACCGCTGCCAAGCTCGCTGCACGCTTTTGGGACACAAATAGTGGGAAGATAACACTGGGCGGACACGACATCTCGGGCATAGAACCAGAGACGTTGCTCAAAAATTACGCTGTAGTCTTTCAAGACGTGGTGCTCTTCAACGCCACCATTGCCGACAACATACGCATAGGAAAGCACGACGCCACCGATGAAGAAGTAAGGCATGTGGCACGATTGGCACAGTGCGAAGACTTCATCAGTCGTATGCCACAAGGCTACGATACAGTGATTGGCGAAAATGGGGAAACCCTTTCGGGTGGAGAGCGGCAGCGTATCTCCATAGCCCGTGCGCTCTTAAAAGATGCTCCCTGTCATCCTCTTTGGACGAAGCAACCGCTAGCCTTGATGCCGAGAACGGCATAAAGGTTCAGGCTGGTATCTCCGAACTGGTGCGCAACAAGACCGTCATCATCATCGCGCACCGCATGCGCACCGTATTAGGTGCCGACCACATAGTCGTTCTCTCTGGCGGAACAGTCGTTGAACAAGGTACACCCGACGAGCTGTTGGCGCACAATGGGACTTTTACACAAATGGTAAGACTGCAACAAGATACGTCTTCGGCAAACATCTCTTCAGAAATAGAAACAAAAACTAAATAAAAAGGGAGCAATCATGAAAAATCGAAAAATCAACAACCTTTTCAGGCAACTGGCGAACTGGATTTTGCGCCAGCGGCTTGTTGTGGGTGCGCTGTTTGCGGTGGTCATCGCCTTTTCGCTCGTTGGAGCCAAGCGCATCGTGATAAGAACTTCGTTCGACGACTATTTCCTAAGCGACGACCCTATACTGCTAGAAAGACCAACGAGTTCAAGTTAATTGATTTACTGATATTTACACACTCAATTCTTAGACAATAATTTTCGCTATGTTATGACGAATTTACCCAAGATAATGTAAATACTTTTCAAAACCATTTTAGTTCGTAGGATTACATCATCACTCTCGATGGGAACTAAAAAAACTTGTAGCCAAAGAAAAACCTTCTTTGACTACAAGTTCCTAACTTAAAAAGATATGGAGAAATTCTCTTTACAAGAACAGCATTCCTACTTGGAAGACCACTGCACTGACTATCCATGCTAAGGCAGTTGTATAGCTGGCTGCAAAGAGAGCCCATCCCCAACTTCCCGTTTCGCCTTTTATGGCGGCTATCGTTGCTACGCAAGGGAAATAGAGAAGAACGAAAAGCAAAAAACTGAGGGCAGTCAATGTGGCAATTGGTTCAGCCTCTTCGTAACTAACATTATGCATGGTTGCTACATCTTTGGTTATCAGATTATGCAACTTTGAGTATTTCCCAACCTCACTACTATAACCATTATCACCAGAGAAACTGTCATCGTCGGCATAGAGTACTCCCATTGTCGAAGCCACAATCTCTTTTTGCACCCATTCCCGACAACAAACCAACATCTAACTTCCAATTAAAACCTTGCGGACGAAACACGGGTTCGACAAACTTACCAATCCTTCCTATATAACTCTGCTCCTGACGTGCCTGTCTGTCCAAGTTCGGGTCGTCAGAATGCGGGAAATAGCCCAATGCCCACACAATGATAGATGCTACAAGAATGATACCACCCATCTTCCTAAGATATTGCTTACCTTTCTCCCACGTGTGTCGTCCTATTGCCTTCCACGTTGGGAAGCGGTAAGGTGGTAATTCCATTACGAATGGTGTATCTTCGCCTTTGACTACAAAAGCCGAGAAAAAGACGACTCACCACAACTGCCATCAACACACCTATTATATATAAGGAAAGCATAGCAAGCGAACGATATTTCAAGGCAAAGAACGAGCCTGTTATCATCACATAGATTGGCAAACGAGCTGAACAACTCATCAATGGTAGTATCAACATTGTCACCAACCGACTCCTTCGACTCTCTATTGTACGTGTCGCCATCACTGCTGGCACATTACAACCAAAAACCCATAATCAGTGGGATAAATGATTTACCATGCAAACCCATCTTATGCATCAATCGGTCCATAATGAAAGCTGCTCGCGACATATAACCACAATCCTCCATATAGGAGATAAAGAAATAGAGTATCAAAAATCTGGGGAAGAAACACTATCACGGCTCCTACACCACCGATAATTCCATCGACAAGCATATCCTTTACTGGACCATCGGGCATATTGGTTGAAACAAATTCGCCTAACCATCCCTACCCCTGCATCTATCCAGTCCATCGGATACTGTCCTATAACGAAGGTTGCCGTGAACATCACCAATAACACAAGGAAAAAGATAGGGAAACCGAAATACTTATTTGTTAGTATGCTGTCAATAAGGTGTGTCGTCTGATAAGTATCCTTCTTATCACCCGTAGTGAACTTCACCTCCTTCAATGCACCATTGATGAAACCATACTTAGCATCCATAATAGCTGTTTCGCTATCGTTACCTGTCTCTTCTTTTACACGTGCAGCTGCCGCATCACGATGCATGAATATCTCCTTCGAGTCAGCCAATGGTCGAACAAGTTCCTCTACATCCTTATCATGCTCTAAGAGTTTGATAGCAAGATAACGAGTCGAATAACGTTCGCACAGTTCAGGATATTGCTTTAAGTGTTCTTGCATTTCCTTAATTCCATGCTCAATTTCATGCCCATGATTGATGTGGATATGACGGAAGGTCAAGGCTGCATCCTCTTTTCCTTCATAAACGGATATAATCTGTCGGAACAGCTCCTTCACACCCCTACCATTCGTGAATACAGTGGGTATCATTGGTATTCCAAAAAGCTCGGATAACTCTTGCGAATTGATATAATCGCCACGCTGCTCTGTCTCATCAAACATATTAAGCGCACCCACCATACGTATGTGCATGTCTATCAATTGTGTGGTAAGATAGAGATTGCGCTCAAGATTGGACGCGTCTATCACATTAAGAACGATGTCTGGGGTTTTTCGACCAATTGCTTTACGCACATAGAGTTCCTCAGGACTATAAGCCGAAAGACTATAAGTTCCCCGGAAGGTCAACGAGATTAAACTGATAACCATCAAACTCTGCATGACCAACCTTGCATCAACCGTCACACCTGAATAGTTTCCTACTCGCTCATGCGCTCCTGACGCAAAGTTGAAAAGCGAAGTCTTACCACAATTAGGGTTACCAACAAGTGCAACGTTTATTACTCGCTTTTTACGTTGTGATTTGTCTGATAAATCACTACTTGTCAGTTCTTTATCCGTACTGTCACCTATGATAGCATCCAAGGAAACACTATCTTCTGAATAATCTTCGTTATTATTAGTAACGGAGTTTTCTGCTTTGTAACACCACGTCTATTTGCTCAGCCTCACTGCGTCGAAGACTGACCTCATAACCCATGATTTTATATTTTACGGGATCTTGTAAGGAGCATTGAGCAAGACTTCAACAGCCTTGCCTTTTAATAAATCCCATCTCTATAATTCGTTTACGGAAACCACCATGACCTGACACCTTCTACAATGGTTCCAATCTCACCACTTCTTAATTCTGATAGCTTCATAAGCCATTATTATTGTTTATAAATCGAAGTTCATCATTATTTACCATGATTACCCAGCCACAGGGTCTTACCCTGCATATTACTTGTTCACTCAATAAACAAAGGTAATGAAAAATAATATAGGATAATGTTTACATTGTAAATACCTAATAATGGGGATAAAGAACGACTAACCTTTCTTAGAAATGAATACCTAATGAATACGGCATCTTCTAACAACTTCTTTTTGTCGTTTGAAATAAATATCGTACCTTTGCAGTCAAATTATTATATAATAAGGTATTAGAAAAAGATGATTACACTTTCAAACCTTGCTATCCAATTTGGCAAGAGAGTTCTGTACAAGGACGTTAATCTAAAGTTTACACCGGGTAATATTTACGGAGTCATTGGTGCTAATGGTGCTGGTAAATCTACCCTACTCCGTGCCATCTCTGGCGACTTGGAACAAAACAAGGGTACTATAGAACTGGGACCGGGCGAACGCCTATCTGTCTTGGAGCAGGACCACTTCAAATATGATGAGTATAAAGTCATGGATACTGTCCTCATGGGACACGAAACTCTCTGGCAAAATATGAAGGAGCGTGAAGAACTTTACGCTAAACCTGAGATGACCGAAGAGGATGGTAACCGTGCTGCCGACTTAGAGCTAAAGTTTGCTGAGATGAATGGATGGGAGGCTGAAAGCAATGCTGCACAGCTTCTTCAGAACCTCGGTGTTAAAGACGACTTACACGAAAAGCAGATGTCACAACTCTCAAATACAGAGAAGGTGCGTGTGATGTTGGCGAAGGCACTCTTTGGTAAACCTGAGAACTTGTTGCTCGATGAGCCTACCAACGACCTTGACCTTGAGACCGTTGAATGGTTAGAGGACTACCTCGGTGAGATTGACGAGCATCAGACAGTATTGGTTGTATCGCACGACCGTCACTTCCTTGACTCTGTCAGCACACAGACTATTGACATCGACTTCGGTAAGGTAAACCGTCTTTGCGGGTAACTACTCTTTCTGGTATGAGAGTTCACAGTTGGCATTACGTCAGGCTCAGAACCAGAAGATGAAGGCTGAAGAGAAGAAGAAGCAGCTGGAGGAGTTCATCCGCCGATTCTCTGCCAATGTGGCTAAGAGTAAGCAGACCACATCACGTAAGAAGATGTTGGAGCGTCTGAACGTTGAAGAAATCCGACCATCAAGCCGTAAATATCCGGGTATCATCTTCTCTATGGAACGTGAACCGGGTAACCAAATCCTTGAAGTTGAGAACTTGAAGGCTGTTGATGAAGATGGAACTGTTCTCTTTGACAACGTGAACTTCAATATCGAGAAGGGACAGAAAGTTGTCTTCCTCTCTCGCAACTCTAAGGCTATGACTGCACTCTTCGAAATTATCAATGGTAATCGTGAGGCTACGGCTGGTACTTACAACTGGGGTATAACCATTACCACAGCTTATCTTCCATTAGATAATACAGACTTCTTCAATTGCGACTTGAACCTTGTCGACTGGTTATCACAGTACGGTCCGGGCAACGAAGTGGCAATGAAGGGCTTCTTGGGTCGTATGTTGTTCAAACAGGAAGAGGTTGAGAAGAAGGTAAACGTACTCTCTGGAGGTGAAAAAATGCGTTGTATGATTGCTCGTATGCAGCTTTCAGAATGCTAATTGCTTGATTCTTGACACTCCTACCAACCACCTTGACTTGGAGAGTATTCAGGCTTTCAACAACAACTTGGTTGGTTTTAAGGGTAATATCCTCTTCAGTTCACATGACCACGAGTTCATTAACACTGTGGCTGATCGTATCATTGAATTGACACCAAAGGGTACCATCGACAAGCTCATGAGCTACGATGACTACATCCATGACGAGCAAATTAAGGAACAAAAAAAGCAGGAATGTACTAAGATTGTCAAAACATGGCATACAATTTGCAAGTGTATGCCATGACAAATAGTGCAATTATATTATGAGTAAGAAAGAGAAAAATATAAAGATTGAAGGTGAAGAGCTGGAGTTGAACAACGAAGAAACAACCCAGAACGAGTCTGAGACACAGACTGCGGAGGCAACTGAGGATGCCAACAAGGAGGAATAACTCGATCCACTGACTGCGGCACAGATAGAAGCAGAGCAGTGGAAGGACAAGTATATCCGATTAGCGGCTGAATTTGAAAAACTACAAGAAGCGTACTCTGAAAGAGAAGTCGGAACTAATTCTCAATGGAAGTGAGAAGACCGTTGCTGCCGTACTGCCTATCATTGACGACTTTGAGCGTGCTACTGCCGACAAGACAGACGACCCACAAGCTATCAAAGAGGGCTTCGAACTTATCTATAAGAAGTTTATGAAGACCTTGGAGTCTCTCGGTGTCAATAAGATTGAGCACTCGATAATGCCGACTTCAATGTCGATTATCACGAGGCAATCGCAATGGTTCCTGGCATGGGAGATGACAAGAAAGGTAAGGTTATCGACTGTGTACAGACAGGGTATACACTCAATGATAAGGTTATCCGCCACGCAAAAAGTAGCAGTAGGACAATAGTAAGATGGCAAAAAGAGATTACTATGAGGTACTCGGTGTTAGCAAGGGTGCCTCTGAAGACGAGATAAAGAAGGCTTACAGAAAAGCTGGCTATTAAGTATCACCCTGACCGCAACCCTGGTGATACCGAGGCTGAAGCTAAGTTCAAAGAGGCTGCCGAGGCCTACGATGTACTACACGACCCACAGAAGCGTCAGCAATATGACCAGTTTGGCTTTCGATGCTCCTGGCGGTGGCTTTGGTGGTGGCAACCCATTCGGTGGTGCTGGCGGATCTCTATGGACGACATCTTCTCTATGTTTGGTGATGTATTCGGCGGACATGGTGGAGGCTTTGGTGGCTTCGGTGGTGGCGGTCATCAAGCTCCTAAATACCGTGGCACCGACCTTCGTTTGAAGGTTCTGTCTCTCTCACAAGAAGTTGCAACGGGTGTTACAAAGAAGTTCAAGGTGCGCAAGGATGTTACTTGCGAACACTGTCATGGCTCTGGTGCAGAGAGTGGTAGCGAAACAGAGACCTGTCAGAACTGTCATGGTTCGGGTGTTGAAATCCGCACACAACAGAGTATCTTTGGTATGATGCAAACTCAAACCACCCTGCCACGTATGTAATGGTGAAGGAACTATCATTAAGAACAAGTGTAACCATTGTCATGGTGAAGGTGTTGTAAAGGGCGAGGAAGTAGTTGAGATTAATATCCCTGCTGGTGTAGCCGAGGGTATGGTAGTCAACGTTCCGGGTAAGGGTAATGCTGGTAGACACAACGGTGTGGCTGGTAACATCCAAGTATATATCGAGGAGGAAGCTAACGACACCTTCGTTCGTGACGGCCAAAACATTATCTATAATCTCCTACTCGACTTCCCAACTGCGACATTAGCGATCAGATTGATATTCCTACCATTGACGGCAACAATGTGAAGATCAAGATTGAACCTGGTACACAACCCGCAAGACTCTCCGCCTACGTGGTAAAGGTCTTCCAGCAGTACAAGGCTATGGTAGCGGTACTGGTGACTTAGTCGTCCACGTCAGCGTTTACGTTCCAAAAAGAACTGAACAAGGAAGAGAAGAAGATGATTGAGCAATTACGACAAAGCGAAAACTTTCGTGGTGACAATAGCACCAAACGCTCTATCTTTGAGAACTTCAAGAAACTATTCAGTTGAACGAGTTGACGAGTTTGACGAGTTGACAAGTGAACAAGTTGCTTGTAGACAGAGTAAATAAAAGACAAAGTAACAGATGAACATATCTTAAGTTGACGAGTAAACTAACAAGTTGACGAGTAAACGAGTTTTTAATAAGCAATGAGCTTACAAAGAGAATTGAAATAATGATTATATGCCCCATTAGCCTTCATTGACTAATGGGGTTAAATCATTTCCTAACATTCCATCAACACCCATCACCCAACACCCAACACTCATCACCCCAAAAAGGTAATCATCAACACCCATCACCCATCACCCAACACCCAACACTCAACACCCATCACCCCAAAAAGGTAATCATCAACACCCATCACCCATCACCCAACACCCAACAATGACCTACCAAGAAACCATAGAATATCTATTCAACAGCACTCCCGTCTTCGAACACGTTGGAGCATCCGCTCACAAAGAAGGACTTGAGACGACAAAGGCTTTGGACGAGCACTTCGGTCATCCACATACCCATTTCCTTTCGATCCATGTTGCAGGAACCAACGGAAAAGGTTCATGCTCCCACACGTTGGCAGCTATCCTCCAAGCCGAAGGATACAAAGTCGGACTCTATACCAGTCCTCACCTCGTTGACTTCCGTGAGCGTATCAAAAGTCAATGGAGAAATGATTTCAGAACAGGAGGTTATCGACTTTGTTGAACAAGAACGTACCTTCTTCGAACCGCTACATCCTTCTTTCTTTGAACTCACAACAGCACTGGCTTTCAAGCATTTTGCTGAACAAAAGGTAGACATCGCTATCATCGAAGTAGGCTTAGGCGGTAGACTTGATTGCACAAACATTATCACCCCTATCCTATCCATTATCACCAATATATCACTCGATCACACCCAGTTCCTCGGTAATACGCTCGGAGCAATCGCAGCAGAGAAAGCTGGCATTATCAAACATCGTGTACCAGTCGTTATTGGTGAGTCTGTCCCTGAAACACAGATTGTTTTTAAGGCAAAAGCACAGAAAGAGGATGCCCTCATTGTCTTTGCTAGAAGACATCCCTGCAGTGCTTTCTTCTCGCCCTAACCCCGATGGTGGTATCGCTTATCAAACTCGTTTCTTTGGCGACATTGTGGGCGAATTGGGTGGTAGCTATCAAGAGAAGAACGCTAACACGGTCTTAACAGCCGTCATGCAACTGTATAATAAAGGTGTCATCAAGAACGCAGAGAGTATTGCTAAAGGCTTTGCCAATGTTTGCGAACTGACGGGCTTAATGGGTAGGTGGCAGAAGCTACAGGATAACCCGTTGGTCATTTGCGATACAGGTCACAACGCTGGTGGATGGACCTATCTCTCCCAACAAATCAAACGTCAACAATGTAAGCAGAAGCGCATTGTCTTTGGTATGGTGGATGACAAGGACCTGCATGCTGTTATGTCTATGCTCCCCGATGATGCCATCTACTATTGGACACAACCAAGTACGCATCGTGCCTTCCCCTGTTGAAAAAGTCTTCGAGACAGCCAACGACTACGACCTGCACGGAATGGTCTACCCATCCGTCCTTGAAGCCTACCAAGCCGCCCTTCATGATGCCGCCCAATCCGACTTCATCTTCGTTGGTGGCTCCAGCTACGTGGTTGCCGACTTACTGACAAGCCTACAAAAAGAAGTAGTAAAAGTCCCTTCTTTATTAAGCCCATATTACTAAATAAAGTTTGATTTTAGTTTGCTGTCACTTTTTAACACTTTTGTCTTAGATGCTTATAATCAACGCATTATAAGCTTACTAAGAGGTGACAGAAGTGACAGCAAAGTTGATTTTCATAATATCACGACCTCTCATTAGATGTTGGCAGTACTATGTCTTGTGAAATTTTAATTCCTCTTTCATTGCGAATTGCTTTCCATAACTTTGCAAAAGTTACCGACTAAAATATGTTAACGCACAACATTTAATTTACCTCCAAACAGTCAAAAAAGTAGGGGGTATTGTTGCAAAAGACAGATAATTTCCATAACTTTGCAAAAGTTACCGACTAAAATATGTTAATATGACCATTCAAGAACAGATAAAACAACGGATAGACGAAGCTGAACCAGGAACGGTTTTCTTTGTCAATGACTTTGCTGAGTTTGATAATGAATATGTCAGTAAGTTATTATCGACGATGAAAGGTTTTGGTGTTCTTGAACGCCTCGCAAAAGGCATATACTATAAGCCGATAGTAACTAACTATGGCAATGTATATCCTTCGGCAGAGAAGATTGTAAAACTGATTGCAGAACATGAAAATGCGGAGATTCTACCAACAGGAGAATATGCTTTGAACGCCCTTGGTTTGTCAACACAGGTTCCGATGAAGGCAATCTATCTAACAACAGGATCGCCGAGGACTATAAACTATAGGGAACAAGAAAATAAGACTGAAGCACAGAACTCCCAGCACATATTCGTATCACAGCAAGTTAATGCCATTACTTGTTTTAGCACTCAAGGCAAAGGGGCAATCAAACATAACTTCTGCTGATACAAATAGAATTGAGAAGTTAATCTCTGACTCAACCGAAAAAGCAACAGATAAAAACGGATTTGGCAACAGCGCCAGTCTGGGTTCGCAAGTATATAAAACCAATAATAGAAAAGTATGAGCATTTGGCAAGATAAGACAATCGAAGAGCGTATCGCAATCGTACAGAATACAGCATTGAGAACAAATATAGAGGACTTGGCTATAGAGAAGGACTGGTGGGTAACGATTACCCTCAAAGCACTTTTTCTCTACGTCATTTTCGGAGTTCCTGTTTTTCAAAGGCGGAACAAGTCTTTCTAAAAGGTAAATGGGAGAACATTGATTTAAGAAGGTTCAGTGAGGATATAGACATATCTCTTAGCAGAAGTTGGTTTACTGAAAACGGAAGAAAAAAACAGAAGCTATATCCTTTTTGCCAAGTGCGAGAATAATAATCAACTGAAAAGCTTGCGGAAGGCATCGAGGGAGGTTATTTCCGAGCGACTTTCTCCTGAGTTAAAATGAGCAACTTGCAAAAATTGGGAGCTAAAAGATTTCTACGTCGAGAATGTAAAGAGTATCATGCAAGACGGTGTTGAGATTCCTATTGATACAGACCATGACCCAGTAGTGCTGAATGTTGTTTATCCCAGCATCTTAGATGAAACAAATGAATACATTCAGCCAAAGGTCAAAATCGAAATCAGCTGTATGTCTATGGATGAACCTTTTGAAAACCGAGCATTAACTTCACTGATTTATGATACTTTTTAACGAAGTGGATAATGCTACCCAATGCTTTGTTCCTACGGTACTTCCTATCCGGACTTTTTGGAAAAGGCATTATTGCTTAATGAGGAATATCAGAAGAAGTCGCCCAGAAGCGAAAGAATGAGCCGTCACCTTTATGACTTGGAGAGATTGATGGACACCTATTCAGAAACAGCTATCAACGACTCAGAACTTTATAAAAGTATCATAGAGCATCGCAAGAAATTCTATCATATCAGTTCTGTGGATTATGACTCTGATAAGCGAGAGAATATTAAGATCTGGCCTACTGGAGAGATAGAAAATTTGTTCCGAGATGATTACAAAGCAATGATAGAGTCATTCATTTATAACGAGAATCCATTGACTTTTTGACCAACTGCGGGAAAAGAATTCTATTGTTAGAGGATAAATTTCGAGAAAACACATAGTACCGAAACAAGATTATTAATGAAGGTGGAATTAGGTAGAGGCTACCTGGTGGTACTTATGAGATGCCATCTCTCAACAATAACTATCTTGAAAAAGAAGCAAAATGCTACATAAACTTCTTTATAGAAAAACATTTATAATAAATTTTGTTTATCTTTGCATTTGAACTACCATAAATCAAAAAAATATTGTTTATATAAAAGTACTAATATGAAACAAATTTACATCTTATTAATAGCCCTACTCATGGGCTTATCAGCTAATGCAGAAAAAGTCTGGTACTTGTGGACCCTGATCTAAGATGGTACCTTACTAATGATGGTGTTTTGACCATTTCAGGAAAAGGGGAAAATGTATGATTATTTATACCTCAAAAGAGCAGCATGGAGCGAATATGATATTAAACGAATTATAATAGGTGATGGTATTACCACAATTGGCGGCCGTGCTTTCTACTATTGTGAGATCTCTAACTTCTGTAACCATTCCAAATAGTGTTACAGAAATTGGCGGTCGTGCTTTCGAAGGTTGTTTCGCGCTAACTTCTGTAACCATTCCAAATAGTGTTACGACAATTAAATCGTATACTTTCATCGGTTGCAAAGCTCTTACTTCTGTAACCATTCCAAATAGTGTTAAGACAATTGGAGAGGGGGCTTTTCAGCGGTTGCAAAGCTCTTACTTCCGTAACCATTCCAAATAGTGTTACGAAAATTGGCAACAAAGCTTTCTATAATTGCAGTTCTCTCAACTTCTGTAACCATTCCAAATAGTGTTACGACAATTGAACGGTCAGCTTTTGACGGTTGTAGTTCTCTAACTTCCGTAACCATTCCAAATAGTGTTACAACAATTGGCAGCGAAGCTTTTCCGCAGTTGTAGCGCTCTAACTTCTATAACCATTCCAAATAGTATTACAACAATTGGCAGCGAAGCTTTCAGCGGCTATAGCGCTCTAACTTCTGTAACCATTCCAAATAGTGTTACAAAAATTGGCGAAAGTGCTTTCTCAGGTTGTATCAATATTACACAGATCTCAAGTGAGGCAGTCGTACCACCAACCTGTCGCAGAAATGCTCTTGACGGCATTAATAAATCTAAATGTAAACTTATTGTTCCTAAAAATAGTCTTGACGCCTATAAACAAGCACCTCAATGGGAAGATTTCTTATTAATAGAGGGGTAGTACTACTGGCATTACAAACACTGTTTATAATAACTCAGGACTTGCTGATGTCTATACAATAGATGGAACAAAAACGGCTAAGCAAAGCAAGCACTGACGAAATTAATGCTCTGCCTAAGGGTGTTTATATTGTTAATGGTAAAAAGATAATCATTAAATAATGGACACATTGGGTTTCCTAAGTCACACCGTATTTTCTTGCCTGTTGTATGTTCGTCTGACAAAGAAAGATGAATAAGAACAGAAACTTACAAGAAAAAACATTGAGGGCTTATATAGAAAACCTTATTACCATACAGCAGCAAGTGAGCAATCATTTGCTGCTTTTTCATTTACTTTCTTGCAAATATCAATACAAAGAGTTATATTTGCAAAAACGAAAAGGAGAATAATATATGATTAAATTCAAAAGAAAAACAAGAGAAGAACTTATCGCTGGTATCAAGCGAGCCATTGAGCGGAAACGAGAATTTGAGAAGGAAGCCCAAAAAGAGTTTGTAGATATACGTAAGCGTGGAGCAGCATTGAAAAAGAGCACTATGAAACCGCTTGATATTTCTGCTATTAATCTTAATGCGCCCTATTCCGTTTGGAATATAGCTGATTATTACTATTTTCGCATCGAAGCTTGGAGCCATATACAAGATAGGCTTCATGGATGACGATACTATCTGGGAAAGTGGAGCTTACCAATTTATCATAGTCAATGAGAATAACACCTCCTCTCCCAATGACTCTAAGTTACGTGAAACCATATTCTGCATTATAGAAGATTTCTTCAAAGCAAATCCTGAAATTTTGCTATACCTATGTGAAACAGGAGATGGTAAGCAAGCTTCACGCAACAGACTTTTCGTAAGATGGTTCAGAGAGTACGCTAAAAAGAGTCTTTATTATTTTGATACAGTTGCAATAAATGCAGAGGGAATAGAGAATTTCGCAGCTATCATTGTGCAAAAAGAAAAAAATCCCAAGTTAAATGAGATATTGGAAGTATTTAATCATGTGGTAAATACCTCAAAAACAAGCCTTAATAACCCATCAACTATCAATATTTTTCTTTAAGTATTCTCATATATTCCAAATAAAAATATCACTCCACCATAAACCTCAAGCCTAAAACACCATTGGTATTTACCATCGGCACCACTCGTGCTAAGCATAAACACATGATGTGATAGGAATTAACACATCAAAAGAAGTTTGTAGGAATGACTGCTATTCCCATTAAAATGAGATATAAGTAAGCCCCAAAAAGCCTAACATATACGGATAAATCTTCTCGGACATCATCTGTTAAGGACTTTGCCCTTTCAGAAAGTAAACCAGCAATCAAGACTAAGGAAAAACCAAACTCATAAACACTTTGTAAAGAAATATCACAACCTAAAATTTTATTGGTGCTTAACTGCCTTCGAATTAAGGCTTAATTGACTTGTAAAAAGATGCCGTTTTGAGGTCTTACTAACGCCCTTCTGGAATGCAACTAAGCACCTTTTCTTATGCGCTTTCTCAACAATCTGATTATATGATAGTTACAAGAGCATACGAAAAGTTGTTTTTCCCTAAAAAACAAGGTATACAATCACCGTCCTTTGTAAACATATTTCGCAACGACTTCTATTAATATTGAGAAATTATTCTCTACTTTGCAACAAATAAGAAATCTGAACAAAAAACACATTGAGTACATTCTTAAATATACTAACAAGCTGCAATATTAATGCAAAAAGTATTGGAAGTGCACACTGTACCCAAAGCTTTTTGCATATTATTATATGAGGTATCAGTTCTTCGTCCTTACCCCAAAAATTTGAGTTAAAAGAATCTGTTTTTACCCGATTGCGTTTAACCCTGTTCAAGTATTTTCTTGTCTGTCAAGAAATCCAAGAGTCCAACAGTCAATACACCGAGTTCGTCCTCCTTGCGATGAATATCATCCAAGTATTTCTTACGTTCAAATATCATATTATAGTGCTATTTTTGATATTGGTATCATATTTTACACCGCAAAGATAATGGTTTTATCCCCGAAGCCAGCACAATCAATACTGCGTTTATCAAGTAAAAAAACACTAAAACGTAGCATCGTAAAACTACACAAAAATGCTTTTTAGAACAAAGGGACTGACATGTAATTACACCCTACGTTCAAGGGAGTCGTTTCAACCGTACCCCTTTATGAATTTCGTCCTATAACTTCCATTCACCACATTATGAGGTTGCAAGTTCCAAAACGAAGTGCAATGCAAGTTCCAAAACGAAGTGCAATAAAAGAAATCCACTTTTTGCGTGATTTTTTTCTTACTAAAAAGTTTGTATTATCAATAATTGTTCGTATCTTTGCTGAGTCAGTCCTCGCCAAGCCTCTTAACAATGCTCAAATCGTGCGAGGCGTTTTTGTTTATACACATTTGAATATAGTGAATCTTATTCCCTTTTACAAAAACGATTTGAATCTTCAGAAAATCTCGTTGATTTGCTTGAATCATGAGGTTTACAAATTTGTGATAGAAAGAAAGCCATACAATACCTTGATAACATTGGTTATTACAGATTATCTGCTTATATGTATCCTTTGTTGAAAATGCCCAAAAACAGCACATTTGTACAAGAAAGGTTCATCCTTCAAGAAGGTGATGATGCTTTTATCGCTTTGACAAGAAACTAAGACTGCTCATGTTTAATGAGATAGAAAAGATTGAAATTGCTATCAGACGTGCGGTGATGCAAATAACAGCAGATATGACAGGCAATCCTTTTTGGCTGACAGACTCTTCTTATTTCTTAGATGGTTTCAAGTTTAATGAAACAATGCGAGTTATATCCAAGGAATATAGTAAATCTAAGGAAGAGTTCATTCTTCATTTCAAAACGAACTCTACTCAGAACCTTATCCACCATCGTGGATTTTAGGAGAACTGCTTACTGTTGGAAACGTCAATGCCATTTATCGTAACATCAAACAAAATCGCATACGCAAACGCATAGCAAAACGTTTTGGTTTACCTATAAATGTGTTTGAGTCATGGCTCACGGTTATTGCTGTTACTCGAAATGCCTGTGGTCATCATTCAAGAGTATGGAACAAGCAAAATGCCATTCAGCCAGCAATTCCCATTAGTCCCGCAGGAGAATGGATAACGCTTCCAACAGATTCTATGCGTGCTTACTTTGACCTCTGCATCATCAAATACTTTCTTAATGTTATATCCCCAAATAATGATATGCAATCCAAACTAACATGGTTATTCATTCGGTTTCCCGAAATTGACTTAAAAGCTCTCGGCTTTCCGTAGGGATGGGAAACGGAACCATTATGGAGGTAATAACATTTGGAATGACTACTGATTATTCACTCCATTACATGTTCTTCTTTGTTTCGTTTTATCATATTATGGGGGCGGTTCAAACGACCCCCATCCAGTCCATATTTATGTAATTTTTGATGTGACCGAAAGTTAAATATATTAAAATCTCACACTTTTCGTAGCACTAAGATAGGTGAAGTTTCTGACACATCCAAGTGTTTTGAGAACGTTGTTTTTCAGGCACTTGAAGTTCTTACAAGAATTTATACTGCGAAAATTAAGGTTTATAATATTTTTTTATTTATCTTTGTATTTGAACTTCCGCGCAAATCGAAAAATATTATTTATAAAAAAATACTAACATGAAACAAATTTACATCTTGTTAATAGCCCTCACTCATGGGCTTATCAGCTAATGCAGAAAAGTCTGGTACTTGTGGACCTAATCTACAATGGCATCTTACTTATGATGGAGTTTTAACAATCTCAGGAAAAGGGAAAATGAATGATTATTTACTCTTCTTCTCACCATGGTATTCCTCTAAGTTACACGAATTATAATAGATAATGATGTTACGACAATAGGGAGTTGCGCTTCAGCTTATGTAGATTTCTAACCTCTGTAACCATTCCAAATAGTGTTACGAAAATTGGTGACGATGCTTTCAGCAATTGTAAATCTCTAACTTCTGTAACCATTCCAAATAGTGTTACGAAAATTGGATGGAATGCTTTCAGCGGTTGTAGCTCTCTAACTTCTGTAACCATTCCCAATAGTGTTACGACAATTGGTGGATATGCTTTCAGCGGTTGTAGCTCTCTAACTTCTGTAACCATTCCAAATAGTGTTACAGAAATTAGCGGCGGTGCTTTCCGTGGTTGTAGCGCACTAACCTCCGTAACCATTCCAAATAGTGTTACAAAAAAATTGGCGAACGTGCTTTTCGAAGATTGTAGCTATCTAACCTCTGTAACCATTCCAAATAGTGTTACAACAATTGGATGGTCTGCTTTCGCCAATTGTATTTATAACCATAGAACAACCAAAACTAATCAGAAATATCCGAGTGTAAATCTTTAATTACCAGCATATTCTAAAATTTAACACTTTTCGGTTGCCATTTGTCGCTTCCCAAATTTCCACATATTTTTGAGACGTATTTCTGACGTGGAGAATTTGCGGGCTTGTTTTTGTCACACCGTGCAGACAGTTGACAAGGGTTTACAACCGTTTACGACAAGCGACAATAACCGCCCTGATATGCGGAAACAGTCACACTGTGTAGAAAAAGCGACAATGGTTGACTTCGTTCACATCCGTTTACCATTTCAGAGATATAGGATTGAAGAAATGAACCATTAAACGATAAAACGGTATGAAAGCAACCAGAAAAATGCAGTTTTTGCGGCAAGTCCTTTGTAACCCGAAGCGGTATGCAAAGATATTGCAGTGAGGCTTTGTCAGGCAGAAGCCAAACGAGCCAGAGTGATGCAGAAGAACAACCTCTTCAAAGTCGCCCAACCCTTGATGGAGATACAGCATCAGGAGTATCTCACCTTTTTCCAAAGCAGCCATCCTCATGGGCTGTTCCCGACAGTACATTTACAAACTTGTAGCCATCGGCAAGCTGAAAGCCTCACGCATCAGCAACCGCATGGCATTCATCCGCAGAGCCGACATCGAGCAGATGTTGGAGGGCAATCCCTATCACCGCATCCCTGCCCGCAACACCTCCACACCAAGGAAATCATCTTCATCTTCCTTACCTGCCAAAAAGAGAAAAAGGGAAAAGGAAAGCGAAGAAGTGTTGGACTTCTATTCGGGCGAGGAGGTGATGTCCCTTTTAAGGTAAAGCAGTCATGGCTTTTACACTTCCGCCAAGCGTAACCATATCCCCATCTGCCGTATCGCAGGAAAGAACTATTACAGCAAGAAGCATATTGACGAGTTTTTCGGTGTGGCAGTTGATATTAGCGAAATTACCGACTGGCTACTGACCGAGGAGGTGGAGGAACTGTTCGGCATGAAGCCGACCGCACTCCGTGCCTACACCTATCGCCATAAGATACCCACTAAAAAGAGAGTACGGGCGTACCTATTACTCCAAATCACATTTGAACGAACTCCGCAGAACTGACCTGTGAACGATGAACGCTACTATACCGTTGAGCAGGTGCAGCAAATCTATGGTCTTTCGTCAGCCAACATCTGCCATATCGTCAAGGTGAAGCACATCGAAAAGATAAAGGTGGGTGTGAAAAACCTGCTTTTGCGCTCAGATGTGGAGCGTGTCATGGCTGAAAGGAACAAATAACCGTGAAAAATCGGGATTATCGAAAATTATTTCAAAATGATGTATCGTGGAGGTATTCACGGATATTTCACGTTGTTCCTTTGCCATCGGAAACATGGATACAACTCCAAAATGTATACAACCAATTAAAACATAATTATTATGAGTAAATGCAAAACAGTTACCTTGCGTAAGCGCAAGATTAAGAACGGGACACAGTATTCACTATGCCTTGACTACTATCCCGGCTACCGTGACAATGTCACCATGAGAGTGATTACACGTGAAGCCTTAGGGAATTTACATCTTCGCCAAACCTGCAAACCAGCAGGAACGGGGACTTCAACGCACGCATGATGAAGAAAGCGGTCATCCTGCGCAACCAGCGCTACGAAGCCATTTTCAATGAAAACAACGGCTTTTTGACAAGACCAAGATGAAGGGCGATTTCCTTGCCTATTTCAAAGGACTGGCTGACCGCAAGAATATCAAGTGGCAGCACGTATACAAGCATTTCCAGCGGTTCGTGAACGGCAAATGCACCTTTGAGGAGGTGGATGTGGATTTGTGCCGCAAGTTCATGGAATACCTGCTTGATGCACCCCAATCCATCCACACCAACCAAAAAGCTGCACATCAACTCCGCAGCAGGCTATTGGTCAACTTTCCGTGCCGTGCTGCACACCGCCTACCGTGACAGGAAGATAAAGGAGAACCCAAACGGCTTCTAGACCGCATCGAGTGCATTCCCACCATCAGGGAGCATTTGAGCCAAGAGGAACTGATACGGCTTGCTGAAACACCCTGTGAGGAGGAGGTCTTGAAAAAGCTTTTCTTTTCGCCTGTCTTACGGGACTGAGAAAGAGCGACATCAGACAGCTCACGTGGCAGCAGATACAACCATACACCAACGGCAGGATGTTCGTTACCACCCGTATGCAGAAAACCAAAGAAATAGTGCATAACCCCATCAGTGATGAAGCCTATGGACTGCTGGGAGAACGGGGCGAGGGACTTATCTTTGAGGATTTCAAGGACAAGATGCTGCAAGGACCACTCCAACGGTGGCTCACGGCAGCAGGGATAACCAAGAAAATCACCTTTCACTGTACCCGCCACAGCTTCGGAAGCCTGCACGTGGAAATGGGAACGGACATGGCTGTCATCCAAGCCTATCTCGGACATAAGAACATTACCACCACACAAATCTATTCCAAGATAGCAGCGCAGCAGATGTGTCAGGTGGTGGACAAGATAACCTTGAAGCGCAAGGAGGCATAAATATACTCACATTGATAGGGTATTCAGAGGGGCGGTTATGGCTACAAGGCTATAATCGCCCCTCTATGTTTTTGGCTTGATGCCACCCATTTATAAGCCCCTCAGAGTATGAAAACAGAGTATGATATGATGACATTTCGTGAAATACATTGAAAAAGACCGTTCTAACCGCAAATAACGGGCAGTAATTGGGAAAAAATAGCATTAACTTTGCACAAAAATAATACAGGAACATTCAATCTCTCAACGAAATATGGAATCATCAATCAAGGACAAATACATCATCTTGAGCTTTGTCGGCTTCGCCATCGTCCCTAATATCTTCCATTGCCACGCTGGTAATAGCGGACAGCTTCAACCAAGACAACTTTGTCAGGTGGATAGTATTCGTATGCTGTAACCTGTTGGGATGGTTGCTCTATCTCTCCTTTCAGACACTTATCTTTGATACATACGAAATCTACAAAAATCAAGTTCGGCAAGAAAGAAACGATTGCCGAAGCCATAGAGGTGCAGGAAGAACTGTCACAAAATACACTTGAAGAAGCCACATCTGTGCCTGGACCTACATCAGTCCCTGAGCCTGTACCCGAATCATCCCCGACAAAAGAAGAGACACTTATCCAAACACAACCGATAGAGTTTACTATCGCCCCGATCTTCACGAAAAAGAACCGTGCCAATTACGCAAGCAGAGAGCAACGGGAAAAGGAAGAGCGCATCCGCATGGTCATGGAGTATTGCCATTATTACCTGCCTCGCATTGCCGACCAAGAAACCGTGAACCACATCTGTACTGAGGTGGACAAATGGATGAATCTTAACACTTATACCCCGAAGCCCATACAAAGACCGTTTACCAAAGACATCAACAACATTCCACTCTGTCACTTCGTATGGAATATCTCTGAGCGTTTCCTGTACAAGAGATACTACAATGGGGATAACCGTGCCAAGTTCATCAAAGCCCTTTTTCCCGAAATCGTTTGCTGATACAGACTTATCAACCATCAAGAATTTCAAGGTAGAGCCGTTAAAGACGGAAATTCTATTGATGAACCCGAAAACGGCAAACTTGATTTCCACTATCCTGAGGATTATGTGCGGAATTAGGATAATCACGACACCAACGACAACCATCCGTAACTCATAACCGCCTGTTTTACATCGTTTCCCGAGTAATTTTACCCGTCATTTATGGCTGGGCTTAATTATTCGGGAATTATTTTGCAATGACGTGTCGTGGAGATATTCACGGATATATCATTTCAGTCCTTTGCGCCAAGTCTTACAAAAGAGACGAGTACGCGAATGGAAAAAAATCAATTCTTACCTTCAACGACCTCCCCGAGGTTGTCGCTCAGCTTCGAGACGAAGTGATGAGCCTGAAAAAGCCTGCTCGCCGAGCAGCGCAGTGTGAACAATGCCAAAACGGTGGACACCCACGTGCCCATGTCTGTGGACGAGGCAGCAGAGTATTTAGGTATCCCTAAGGGTACGCTCTATATGAAACTGTCAGAAGGGACAATCCCTCGCCACCAAGCCCGCAAACGCTATTGCCTTTACCGTGACGAACTGGACAAGTGGCTGGAAACCGCCCGAAAGAATCCCATACCGTTGTCAGACGAGGAACTGAACAAGTCCTTATCCTCTTCCCACCGTCGCAAGCCCAACCCACGTAACTGGTGAATGATATGGAAGAGGATAAGAACTATATCAACCTGATACGTGGCGACCTCACAAAAAGCATCCCAAGCGCATAACGGTATGCCCGACAGTGTAGGCATGATGAATATCAAGACGGCAAACCAAACCATTCTTGAAGCATCGTTATTGCCTCACGCCCCGTGCGCTGTGGGACAGCTTTTGGTACGAGGGGGAACTCTCCTGCTTGTTTGCCGATCCCAACGTGGGCAAGTCCATCCTTGCCGTGCAGATAGCCGACCGCATCGCCCGAACCGACAATGTGCTGTATCTGGACTTTGAACTGTCCGAAAAAGCAGTTCCAGCTCCGCTATACCAACGAGCATGGAGAGCTCTCACACCTTTCCTGACAAAAATCTATCGGGTGTCTATTGACTGCAACCAGCTTTTTGGATGCCAACTTTGAGGAAGCTATCATAGGCGGCATTGAACAGATGGCTGTGCAGACCGACTGCAAGATTTTCATCATTGACAATCTTACCTACCTGTGTTGCGCCATGGAGAAAGGCGATGCCGCAGGACGGCTGATGATTCAGCTGAACAATCTCAAAAAGAGATATGCGCTTCTATCCTTGTCCTGGCACATACGCCCAAACGCTCTTTTGGATTGTCCCATCACATCCAACGACCTTGCCGGAAGCAAACGGCTCTACAATTTCTTTGACAGCGTGTTCACCATTGGAAAAAAAGTGCCCAAGACGGAGGGCTTCGCTATGTGAAGCAGCTTAAAGTGCGCTATGGCACGTCTCTCTCATGATGCGGATAATGTAATCGTTTACGAGATTGACAAGGTGGATGCTTTCTTGCAGTTCGTGTTCAGGGGCTATTCCACGGAAAAGGAACACTTGAAAAATTGGGCGACAATGAATCAAGCCAAAGGGATTGCCAAATTCTGCAACTCTCCCAATCGGGCAAGTCCGTCAGGAGATAGCCTCACAGGTGAATTGTGGCAAGTCCACCGTAAACCGTATCATCCAGCGCAGCAAAGAGAGTAAAACGCAGGTAACCTAGTGTCCCACTGTCCCAACCCTTAGAGTGTGGGACAATGGGACAGGATGGGACAGCCGACAATCAACCATCAAAAACGGACTAAGCTATGGGCAATTATTCATTACAGAAGTATAAAGGAACGGCAACACGGCATACCTGCCCCAAATGCGGGAGACAGGCATTCTTTCGTCTATTACGTGGACGAAAATAATGTGCCGTTGCATCCATCGGTCGGCAGATGTAACCACGAAAGCGGTTGTGGGTATCACTACACTCCGAAAAGAGTATTTTCAAGAGCATCCTGAACACAGAACTACCAATGATTTCTCTTTTGACAGGCAAAGAGCAGAGCAGAAGAAAGTGAAGCAGCAAAGTAAGCCGACAGCCATCGGCTATATTCCCCTCACTATGTGGAGAAGTCGCAAAGCGAGCGTAGCAATTTTCTTCCGTTTCCTCTTCACACTCCTTACTTCCTACTATGGCGACAAGGCGAAAGAGGTGTTGAAGCGGTTGTTGGAGGAATACCGTTTGGGGCTACCCGTGACGGCTCTGTTATCTTTTGGCAGATAGACAGGACGGGCAAAGTACGCACGGGAAAGGTGATGCAGTACAATCCCGAAGACGGACACCGTATCAAGGGAGGACAGACATCGGCAGTGAACTGGATACACAGCATATTGAAAAAAAGCAGCGTGTGTTGGCAGAGGATTGGCAACTATCCCAATGCCTTTTCGGGGAACACTTGTTGAAAAACGCATCCCGACAAGGTGGTGGTCTTGGTGGGAATCCGAGAAGAGTGCCGTTATCGGTTCTGCTATCTTCCCCTGATTATGTATGGCTGGCTACGGGTGGTAAGAGTCAGATGAGAGAAGAGAAACTCCGTGTACTGTCAGGGCGAACCGTGCTTCTTTCCCCGATGCCGATGCTTATGCCGAGTGGAAACAGCGAGCCGAGAGCATGTACTTTTGTAAGGTGGTGGTTTCGGACATCATCGAAAGGAATGCCACCCCGAAACAAAAAGAAGCCCATATCGACATAGCTGATTGGATTATCTTTCAGATACGGGAGGGCAAGGTGATGAGTACAGCCAACCACTTGGTCGAGGCTGAGAGAATCCTCCAGCGGATGATAGAGAAGAATCCCGTCCTGCAAAAAAACTGATAGACGATTTAGACCTTGTGCTGGTCGGTGCATCTCCAATCGGCAACGATGATGAAAAACCTCCCCTGACGGAGGAGAGCGGAAGCCGTAGGTTGGAGTTTGCAGACAATGGCTTGCCATTGATATAGCTCCACTATAACTACACGCTCCGCTTACGTAGTTGTGGGCTCTCCCTGAGGGGATTAGGGTTTTACCCACTGACCCACTCAGGGCGTTTCTCCCTGAGAACCCAGAGCAAAGAGTGACCCTCTCTTTGCAATCTCCGCTTATGGGTTGCACCCCTAAGAACCCCATGCGTTTACGGACAGCGGAAAAGCAAACAATAAAGTACAAACCCAAAAAACAAGTATCTATGGCAACAAAATCAAGCATACATATCAAGCCCTGCAATATCGCATCGAGTGAGGCTCACAACAGGAGGACTGCCGAATACATGCGCCACATCGGAGAGTCCAGAACCTATGTGGTTCCAGAACTCTCCACCGATAATGAGCAGTGGATAAATCCCGACTTCGGCAGTCCGGATTTGCGGATGCATTATGACAATATCAGACAGATGGTAAAGGAAAAGACCGGACGTGCCATGCAGGAAAAGGAGCGTGAACGCAAAGGCAAGAACGGTAAAATAGTCAAGATTGCGGGATGCTCCCCCATACGTGAAGGAGTGCTGCTTGTCAGGTCGGACACCACACTGGCAGACGTGCGTAAATTCGGTGAGGAGTGTCAAAGACGCTGGGGAATCACACCGCTGCAAATCTTCCTGCACAAGGATGAAGGGCATTGGCTGAACGGTCAGCGGAAGCGGAAGACAGGGAAAGCTTCAAAGTCGGGGGACAGATGGTTCAAGCCGAACTATCATGCCCATATCGTTTTCGACTGGATGAACCACGAAACAGGAAAGAGCCGAAAGCTCAATGACGATGACATGATGCAGATGCAGACCCTTGCATCCGACATCCTGCTGATGGAACGCGGGCAGTCAAAGGCTGTCACTGGTAAGGAGCATCTGGAACGGAACGACTTTATCATTGAGAAGCAGAAAGCTGAACTGCAACGCATGGATGCAGCCAAACGGCACAAAAGAAGAACAGATAAATCTTGCCGAGCAGGAACTGAAACAGGTGAAATCAGAAATACGCACTGACAAGTTAAAGAAGACAGCCACCACGGCAGCGACAGCCATAACTAGTGGAGTTGCTTCTCTTTTCGGGAGTGGAAAACTGAAAGAACTGGAACGTGCCAACGAAAAACTGCAAGACGAGGTTTCAAAACGGAACACCAATATTGAAAAATTGCAGAGCCAAGTACAGCAGATGCAGAAACAGCATGATACGCAAATCCACAATCTCAGAGAAATGCACAGGCAGGAACTTGACATGAAAGAAAAAGAACTGTCACGGCTCGCCAGAATCATAGACAAGGCTTTCAGGTGGTTTCCGATGTTCAGGGAAATGCTGCGCATGGAAAAGTTTTGTGCCATGCTGGGATTCTCTAAAGAAATGACTGAAAGTCTTATAGTCAAAAAAGAAGCCCTGAAATGTAGCGGTAAAATCTATTCCGAGCAACACAGGCGGAACTTTGATATAAAGGATGATATTTTAAGGGTGGAAAATGACCCTGACGATGAAAGCAGGCTGAACCTGACAATAAACAGGAAGCCGATTGCCGACTGGTTCAGGGAGCAATGGCACAGGCTTAGATATGGAGCAAGAGTGCTGCAACAGGAAGAAAAGAAAAAAAGTAGAGGATCCAAATTATAATAGAAGCTAATTTGATTAGTAATCTAAAAGCACTCCGATAACGATTAGAGTGCTTTTAGATTGTTTATCATTAATTATCAAAGCAAGTGCAGTTTAAGATTTTACTGAAGTTTGCATTAATAAAGAATATACTACAGCTGATATATGCGCAACATATTGTGACGCTTGTGATTCATTTCCCTTGAAATCCTTAACAAATACCGCTAAGGTATAACTGATATTATTAGGCAGACATATATAGGCAACATCATTGTGAGCTGCAAGAACACCATTTTCATTAACATCACCTGAACCTGTCTTATGCGCTATAACAACCCCTTCTTTATCAAGAAGTGGAGCTGCTATCCTATCTACACCTGTTTTGCATTCTTTTAACATATTCTTAATGAAACTTTGTTTCTCATCATCGATAAGACCTTCAGTAAACAAACGATTCATCAACATTGCAGCACCAAGAGGAGATGTATAGTTAGAGTAAGCCTTGTTATGGTCAGCCGACATTTCCTCTTCCGTATAAGCTATCTGAAAACTTGAACGAGGAATGAGTGTGCTATAAAACTATCTGTTTGAGCGACATTAACCATATCCTTAAACATAAGGTTGCTTGCATTGTTGTCACTCTGAGTAAGAGTATAACGCAGCAAATCTCTCACTGTCAATGATATGACTGGCCCTGAATAATCTTTTCAGCATAGGACTCCAAGTCTTTGGGTCAAGTTTTATCCCTATTTATATTTACTAAGGTATCAAGTGAAATTCTTTATTGTCAAAGTCATTACAAAGAGCTAATGCCTGATGAACCTTAAACACACTCATCATAGGATAAACACTCTTATTATTGACCTTAACCGTATCTCTGTTATTAACAATAACCGCCACACCAATTTCGCCAGGACAAGCTGAGACAATTTGAGAAATGCTATCAGTCAAAACATTTGTTAAAGGAGGATTTGCGCTATCTTTTGTCGCTGATTTATGGAACAATGAAAATACCAAGATGAAAAATGCAAACTAAAGCTATACTCAAAACTACGATTTGTTTTCTGTTTTTCCATGTTTATATTATTTATATTTGTTTGACGAGAATATCTTTATTTGCCGACAAAGGTACATAAATAAAGTTTCCCACCCAAATAAATAGATAGAAAAATAACAGTTTGTCGAATTTTCTTTGTAAATTAGTAATCGCTAAAGAACTGATTTTAAAGACAAGACAACAAAACTGTTATGGAAGCAAAAATAGAGAAAATAAGTGAGTTATCCAAACTTTTGAGTGTTAAAACCCGAATGAGTGATGATTTATTTCATCTTTTTGGCAAGTTTGGCATCGGTCACCTATTATCTCGCCTTTCATTGGAGAAACAGGACGGAGTTTCGGCTTCGAGTTGCTCCTCTCTTTGCCTCTTCCGCATTGTGGGCGAGAGCATCCATAGTATATGCAAACATAAGATATATGAGCTTTCAAATCATGGTAAGAACTGTTTCTATCGCATGATGATTCGCCCACAGATGGATTGGAGACGATTGATGAACCACTTTGCACTGCGTTATATGTGCCTATTGCGTAAGTATGGCGAAGTTCCTCAATCAGATACCACTACATGTTTTCATTATAGATGACACCGTACTTGAGAAGAGTGGTGTGAGGATGGAGGGTATCAGTCGTGTTTTTCGACCATATGAAAGGCAGATGCGTATTGGGCTACAAGCTGTTACTTTGTGCCTTCTTTGACGGCAAGACAACTATACCCTTTGATTTTTTTCACTACATCAAGAAAAAGGGGAAGCAAGGCAACTACGGGCTGACAAGACAGCAACTCAAAAAGGCATATCACACCAAGAGGAACACCGCAATCCTGATTATAAGCGCTTTCAAGAGTGTAAGATGTCTAAGCTGGAAGTTGCCATGGATATGCTTCGCCGTGGATGGAAGATGGGGTTACATGCGAAGTATGTGATTACCGATAGTTGGTTCACCTGCGAGCAACTTATGACATGTGTTAGAAGCATAGGTAAAGGGGCAATGCACTTTTGTTGGACTTGCAAAAATGGGAAAGACAAAATACACTATATCGGGCAAAAAGAAAAATGCTGCAGAACTCATTGCCACCTATGAACGTGAACGAGGAAAGAACTGTCGTAAATACAAATGTCGATATATTCAGCTCAACGGCAACTTAGGAGATATACCTATCAGAATCTTCCCTCATCAAGTATGGTAGAAACTCCGCATGGAACGTTCTGCTCACCACGGATACAACGATGTCTTTCGTAAAAGCCTTTGAAGTGTATCAGATTAGATGGAACATAGAGGTGATGAACAAGGAGACTAAGCAATATCTCGGATTAGGAGGTTATCAAGGTTGTGACTTTAATGGTCAGATAGCCGACGCAACGCTGTGTTACCTTACATATACCGTCATGGCTTTGGAAAAGAGATTCACAGAATATCAAACCATGGGCGAACTCTTTTCGGATATGGAGGGTGATCTCATGGCACTCACGTTATGGAAGCGAGTTCTTACCTGCATCGAACGCATTCTTCGCATTTTAGGAGAAATACTTGGAATGACGCCCCAATACCTTATGGCTACAATCAGCGGAAACGACAAAGAGATGAGCAAAATCCTTGTAATGGCTGAAGCGTTGGAAAAATGGGACGAAGTATGTGGATAGTCTGCATAACTTCTGTTAGGCATGTGTTAACAGTCAATGGATATGGGGGAAGACAGACAAAGGAAAATGAGAAAAGTTGGTGTTTTAAGGGGTGGGAAACTTTAGTACATAACTTTACGGAAAAATATGTTTCTAAAATATATAAATCAGGGCAACCGCATCAAAATGTCAATAACCTGATAATCAATACTTGTCGATTTTGTATTAATAGGGATAAGTGGGGTGGATACAAGGATGAGAAGTTTCAACAATTTACAATATCCCCCCTTAAAAATGCATAATTTTGTATTTGTCTGAATAATAGCCTGTTGTCAAAAATCATGTTTCTTAAAAAATATTACCCGCAAGGGAAATTTGAATTATATGGGGCAAAAAATCAATTTTTATGGGGTAGTAGTTTCGATTTGGACCAATGGTTTTTTTAGGAAAATGGACAATAAGGGAGAGGAGGAGGTTGAAAACTACGTTTGTTTCCTAAGCTAACGTTATTTTGATGCGGTTGCCCTGTATATAAATAGACAGCTGTGGGGAAAATGTGGGGAAAAATTAGATAATTAAAAAGGCTAAATGACTGAAAATAATCACTTAGCCTTTTAATCCGTACCCAGACCCGTACTTCGTAATTGCTGCGCCCATCATTCAAGACTGTCAAATCGGGTCTTTCCTGTCAAGCCAATGATGCCTATGCGTATGCCAAACACATGGATTACGGATTTCTCGTTCCGTGAACAAACACTTTATCCGCAACTCTGCTATGTGGTGTATTGGCTTAACTCCATTTCTATGGGCAACACTTTTGTTGCAGATTTCAAGCAGCTTTTATCGAAATACCCATCAGTAAGAACTCGTTTATTAGGCTTTCCTCATAATTGGGAACAAGAGCCTTTGTGGAGATAAAATAATTGCCCTGTTTCTTAAAAAGCACTGGGGCAAACCAGCTCCGTCTTTAATTGTTTCCAATAAATGGATTGTTTCAAGCCCTATAGAAAGAGAACAAAAATTCCTGTGTGAAAATTAATCTACGACAAGGAGCAAGCAAGGAGCAATATCAAACAAAAAAATCAATACCTTTGCAGTACATATGAGATAGACCAAAACAAAAGTGGAATATCGGAAACGAATAGCAAGGAAAAGAGAAGAAACGACCCAAGTTGATGTCCTTTTTGAGTTAATAATCAATAAAAGCGTTAAATCTTCACCTTTTAGAATGTGCAATTAAAAAAATAACAACCATATTTCTGACTTATTATCTATAAAAATATTGAGTAATAATCGGTTGTAAATACCAAGGCTGTAGTAAGCTAACTTCTGTAACCATTCCAAATAGTGTTACAGAAATTAGCGGCGCTACTTTCCGTGGTTGTAGCGCACTAACCTCTGTAACCATTCCAAATAGTGTTACAAAAAATTGGATGGTTTGCTTTTCAGAGGTTGTGGATCTCTAACATCTGTAACCATTCCAAATAGTGTTACGACAATAGGTAATCAAACTTTCAGCAGATGCACCAACCTACAAAAAAAGTAAATATCGGAAACAGTGTTAAGACTATAGAAAAAAAGAAGCATTTAATAACTGTACCAGTATAACATGTATCTCAAGTGAGGCAGTCGTACCTCCAACCTGTGAATCAGGTGTTTTTTTAACGGCATTAATAAATCTAAATGTAAACTTATTGTTCCTAAAAAAATAGTCTTGACGCCTATAAACAAGCAGACCAATGGAAAGATTTCGGATTAATAGAGGGTAGTACTACACTTGGCATTACAAACACTGTTTATAATAACTCAGGACTTGCTGATGTCTATACAATAGAGGGAACAAAACGGCTAAGTAAAGCAAGCACTGACGAAATTAATGCTTTGCCTAAGGGTGTTTATATTGTCAATGGTAAAAAGATAATCATTAAATAATGGACACAATGGTTTTCCTAAGCCACACCATATATTTTTTACTTGTTGTATGTTCATCTGACAAAGAAATAAGAACAGAAACTTACAGGGAAAAAAACTTTGATGGCTTATACAAAAACCATATTATCATACAGCAGCAAATGAGCAATCATTTGCTGCTTTTTCTTTTATAATCCTACTTATATCATTACAAAGTCGTATATTTACAAAAAGGAGAGTATAAAAAAAGGGGGCAAGATACCGATAAGAAAAATAAAAATCAGTTTAGACGCTAATGATCGAGGGTTGGCTTAACAGTATCACTCAAAAAAACAGAAGAGACTAAAAAGAGTGCCTTCTCCCTAAGAAGTTGGAATAAAAACAACAACTTATTAAGAAAAAGGCACTCTATATAAGAATGTTAGAAAGTCTTTAATCTAACGCCTTCAACTGCTCAGCAACCTCATTATTGATACGTTCTGCGAAGGCTTCCATTGTCATTGTTGCCTGCTCGCCACCGCCCTGCTGACGCATTGACACAAGACCCTCGGCAGCCTCTTTCTCACCCACGATAACCATGTAAGGAACACGCTTGAGCTCGTTGTCGCGAATCTTGCGACCAATCTTCTCGTTGCGGTCGTCCATAATCGAACGTACATCGTGAGCATCAAAATATGCCTTCACCCTCTGAGCATAGTCGTTATACTTCTCAGAGATTGGGAGGATAGCCACCTGATCAGGTGTCAACCAAAGTGGGAAGTGACCTGCTGTGTGTTCGATGAGTACGGCTGTGAAGCGTTCGAGTGAACCGAATGGCGCACGGTGAACCATCACTGGGGTCTTCTTCGAGTTGTCCTCAGCAGTGTATTCGAGCTTGAAGCGGTTAGGAAGGTTATAGTCTACCTGAATAGTACCGAGCTGCCAACGACGACCGATGGCATCCTTCACCATGAAGTCGAGCTTAGGGACCATAGAAGGCAGCTTCACCCAACTCTACACGAGCGTTGAGTCCCATCTCTGCGCAAGCCTCCTTGATAGCAGTCTCACTCTCTTCCCATACCTCGTCAGAACCGATATACTTCTCCTTATCCTCTGGGTCACGAAGCGAAATCTGTGCCTCATAGTTCTCAAAACCAAAGGTCTTGAACACCTTTGAGGATGATGTCGATATTGTTCTCAAACTCTGCCTTTACCTGATCAGGGACGTACGAAGATATGCGCATCGTCCTGTGTGAAGGTACGAACACGTGTAAGTCCGTGAAGCTCACCGCTCTTCTCGTAGCGGAATACGGTTCCAAACTCAGCGATACGCAGTGGGAGGTCTTTATAAGAACGTGGCTTATGAGCGTAAATCTCACAGTGGTGAGGGCAGTTCATAGGCTTGAGCATATACTCCTCGTCCTCCTCTGGTGTATGAATTGGCTGGAAAGCATCCTTGCCATAGTGGGCATAGTGACCAGAAGTTACGTAGAGGTTCTTACCACCGATACCCGTGTGATTACCTCCTGATAGTTGTAAGGACGGAGGAGATGACGCAAGAGTTCCTGCAAGCGCAGGCGCAGCTGTGTTCCCTTTGGCAACCAGATAGGAAGACCCTTTCCGACACGGTCAGAGAACATAAAGAGTTCCATTTCCTTACCAATCTTGCGGTGGTCGCGCTTCTTAGCCTCCTCAAGCATTTCGAGATATTCATCGAGCATCTTCTTCTTAGGGAAGGTGATACCGTAGATACGTGTCATCTGCTCACGCTTAGCATCGCCACGCCAGAAAGCTCCAGCAACGCTGGTTATCTTGACAGCCTTGATAGCACCTGTTGAAACGAGGTGCGGACCACGACAAAGGTCGGTGAAATTACCCTGTGAATATGTTGAGATAGTGCCATCCTCGAGGTCCTCAACGATGTGCTCTACCTTGTATTCCTGTCCATCGGCAGTAAACTCCTTAACAGCATCCGCCTTAGAAACGTCACGACGAACGACCTGCTCATTCTTCTTAGCAAGTTCGCGCATCTTCTCTTCAATCTTTGGGAAGTCATTCTCAGAGATTGTCTGACCCTCTGCAGGCATCACGTCATAGAAGAAGCCATTTTTCAATAGCAGGACCGAAACCGAACTGAATGCCTGGGTAAAGCTCCTGCAAAGCCTCAGCAAGGAGGTGGGCAGAAGTGTGCCAGAAGGTGTGCTTACCTTCTTCGTCATCGAACTTGTAAAGTGCGATGGTAGCGTCCTCATTGATAGGACGATTGAGTTCTGTTGTTTCGCCATTTACACCGCAAGATACAACGTCACGGGCGAGAGCCGGCGAAATGCTCTCGGCGATTTGAAAACCAGTTACTCCCTGCTCGTACTCACGAACGGAACCGTCTGGGAAAAGTGATTTTAACCATACTACAAATTAGTTTTATAAATCAAATATTGTGGCAAAGGTACGACTTTTAATTCAAAAATCACATAGTTTTACGAATTATACTATTAAATTATTTAATCCAAACCGATTATTAGTGCCTAAACAGATTTTGTTTTATTATCGAGCAGACAATTGCGCCAGAAGATGAAGTATGACGACATTGCAAAAAGTTTGTTAAATAAACCAATTGTGAGAAAAATTAACACAAAAAAATACGTTCCTTTTATTGTTGATGTGCAAAACTTTTGACTATATTTGCATTGATAATAAAACAAATATTCATTAACAATTAAAATAAAAAAAGATTTATGAAGACATTAGGTTACATTGGAGCATTTCTTTGTGGTAGCATTACTGGCGCAGCACTTGGACTTCTTTTTGGCTCCAGAGAAGGGAACAGATACACGTTCAAAGATAGCAGATGCAGTTGATGATTTTTGCAAGAAGCACGACATCAAGCTCAGTCGTAAGGAAGCAGACGAGTTTGTAGAAGACATCAAGGATGCAGCTTCAGATGTTATCTAAATTATAGAGGATGTTCTCAAACGATAAGAACGTAGAAACAATAGCGCAACTCGTAGAGGTGTTAAAGCATTATATCGGGCTTCAGTCTGAGTACGTGAAGCTCGATATAATTGAGAAGTTTGTGCGTCTGCTAACAGTGTTTGCCATACTGATAGTGTTCTGTACCATTCTTTTCATTTCGTTAATCTACCTCTCTTTTGCTGCGGTTTATGCTTTGCAACCATTGGTAGGGTCGTTTTTTGGAGCTTACCTTATTGTAGGTGGGCTTTACTTATTAATACTCTTCCTTTTCATCGTACAACGTCATGCACTCATCGAACGTCCGTTGGTAAGGTTTTTGAGTAGTCTTTTAATGTCAAAATAAACTTATGACCGAACATTCAACTCAATTTGAACCCGAATATAAATCATTGGACGACATACGACTTCGGAAGGCGCAGTTACATGCTGACTTAATCAAAGACGGTAATAAAAATCGCTGGTTTGTGGAATGAGCTTATGTACAAGCCAAAGGATACCAATAAGTCTGCTCAACGTTTCTCAGGGGTTATCAACACGGGAGTTGGTATGCTTGATGCCCTTATACTTGGCTGGAAACTCTATCACAAGTTCAGCGGCAAAAAGTCTGGAGGCATCTTAGGAAACTATTTCAACTTTCTAAGTAAAAGGAAGAATGTATAGTCGCACACCGCTAATAAATACATAAAAAAATCATTCAATAGATGAGTAATTTACAACTATCTCCCATGCGGAAAACCATAGTGGGAGTACAATTTCTCTTTGTAGCTTTTTGGTGCTATAGTACTTGTTCCATTGCTCGTAGGACTCGATCCTGCTATAGCTTTTATTCACAGCCGGGTTTAGGAACCTTCATCTTTCATTTGGTAACGAAAGGTAAGGTCCCTATTTTTTTGGGCTCATCTTTTGCTTTTTATCGCACCTATCATCTCTGCTTCAAAGCAGTGGGGAATGCCGGGGACACTGGCAGGAATTGCAGGTGTTGCACTTGTTTATTTCGTCATGTCAGCACTGATAAAGTGGCAGGGTAAGAAGTTATTAGACAAGCTCTTTCCACCAGTTGTTATTGGTCCTGTGATTATCTTGATAGGTCTTTCTCTATCAAAGGCTGCAGTAGACATGGCAAAAAAACCAACTGGCTGATAGCGTTTATCTCATTAGGTGCAGCCGTAACAGTACTTTCAATGGGACGTGGATTGATGAAACTTGTACCCGTTATCTGTGGAATTGTCGCAGGATACATCGTAGCTGCCTGCATGGGTATTGTTGATTTCTCAGGCGTTGAGGCAGCACCTTGGTTTGCCTTTGCCACCCGCATTAGCCCATTTCCAATTGCCACAATTTAGTTGGGAACCCTTCCTATATATGATACCAGTTGCGATAGCACCCGTTATTGAACACGTCGGAGATGTCTATGTCGTTAGTGCCGTTGCCGATAAGGATTTCACAAAGTCTCCGGGCTTACATCGCACGATGTTAGGGCGACGGTTTAGCCTGCTTGGCTGCCTGCTTCTTTGGCGGCCCTCCCGTGACAACTTATAGCGAAGTGACTGGCGCAATGAGTATTACAAAGGTGACCCATCCACAAGTAATTCGTATTGCAGCCGCAACAGCAATCGTCTTCTCGGTAATCGGAAAAACTGAGTGCACTCTTGCAGAGTATTCCTGCTGCCGTATTGGGTGGTATCATGTTGTTGCTCTTTGGTACAATCGCATCTGTTGGTATCCAAAAACCTTATCCAACATAAGGTGGACTTCAATCGCACACGTAACATCATTATCATTTCAATAACGCTGACAATGGGTATCGGAGGAGCTGTACTGCAACATGGTAGTTTCTCTATTAGCGGCATTGGACTCTCTGCCATGGTTGGTGTGTTATTAAACCTTATGCTACCACCAGCAAAAAGAGAAGAAAAACGACAAAAAAGAATAAATGACACTTTCCACAACCTGATTACAGGTTATTGACACAAAAAGTCCTGAACACTAAGCTTGTGTTCAGGACTTTTGCCTTAAACCCAAATTGATTATTAAAGCCTAAAACATATACACCTATACACAACGATTATGTAAATTATTTTTTTACAAGACACAAAAAGCTACATATAGTCTTTTTTTGCTTCAAGAAGAGCATCTATACACATTCAAAAAGGTACTCTTTATGCATGCTACTAATGCCCTTTCGAAGTCCAAACAAGCACCTTTTTCCTTCGCACCGCCACAAACAGTTGATTTACAACCGGTTGCCACCTCGCTTTTTCAGACTGCATCTATCCTCTTTTTTTAGATAGTTTTCATAAAAATTCTGTAAATACTTTTTACAGCCTTGTTTCTTCTATTATCAATGATTTGAAACGGCAATTCTGTCGGAGAATGTTAGCAAAACAGAAAGAAAAGGCAGTTTACCCACCGACGTATGGACAACTCGCCGTGTCATTCTGTTAGAACGCTATGAAAAGTATCTACACATTTAGCGAAAAGAATCTTTTTTTCTTTGAGAGAGAATAAAAATATAGTAAAAAAACTCTTGGTTAATCAATTGGAAAAATAGTAACTTTGCAGGCGTTTAGCGAATTTAAACACATTAAAAATAGTTGAATGAAGAATGACAAAATGAAAAATGAAGTACCGCGTGAACGAGCAGATTCTGCGTTAGGGAAGTACGTGTGGTAAGCGATGATGGAGCAGAGGTTATGCCTACTCGAAAGGCATTGGAACTGGCTCAAAAAAAGAAGGAGTTGACCTTGTGGAGATTTCTCCCTAATGCACAGCCACCGGTTTGTCGTATTATCGACTATTCTAAGTTCCTCTACCAGCAGAAGAAGCATCAGAAGGAGATGAAGCAGAAGCAGGTGAAGCAGGAGGTGAAGGAGATCTGTTTCGGTCCACAGACAGATGAGCACGACTATAAGTTTAAGCTCAAACATGCGCAGGAGTTCCTCAATGCAGGTAATAAGGTACGCGCATACGTATTCTTCCGTGGTCGTTCGATCTCTGTTTAAGGAACAAGGAGAAGTGTTGCTACTTCGTTTCGCCAACGACCTTGAAGAGCTTGCAAAGGTTGAGCAACTTCCAAAGCTTGAAGGAAAGAAGATGTTCCTCTATCTTGCACCTAAGAAAGCAGGCGTTGTGAAGAAAAGCCAGCAGAAGCGCGACCGTGAGGAGGCTGAGGCTGGTATAAAGAGCAGTGCAGAAAGCGTAGCAGAAGAAACAAACACCGAGGGTGGCTTGTTTGCCAATGCTAAGAACGGCGCAGACGCATTGAAGAAATTGAATATTGACTAACGCTCATTATGCATTCGTCCTTTAGAAGAAGGATGTAATATGAGCAACCTGTGCGTAACGTCCTGGTATATACGTTGCCACAGATGAATATAATAACAATTTTAAATTTAACAAAAAAATGCCAAAACAGAAGACAAATTCGGCGCGAAGAAGAGATTCACGTTCACTGGTACTGGAAAGATTAAACGTCATCACGCTTTCCACAGTCACATTCTGACTAAGAAGACAAAGAAACAGAAGAGAAATCTTGTTCACCAGACACTCGTGGATAGTACAAACTTGAAGCAGGTACGTGATCTGCTTAATCTTCGTTAATTCATTAGTCAAACAAATTAAAAAGGAAAGAAAAAAACTATGCCAAGATCAGTCAATCATGTTGCTTCAAAAAGCAAAGAGAACAAGAATTCTGAAGCAAAACTAAGGGTTACTATGGTGCCCGTAAAAATGTTTGGACGGTAGCAAAGAATACCTACGAGAAGGGTTTGACTTATGCTTATCGTGACCGTCGTAACAAGAAGCGTAACTTCCGCGCATTGTGGATTCAGCGTATCAATGCTGCTGCTCGTCTTTACGATATGAGCTATAGCCAGTTGATGGGTGCGTTGCACAAGGCTGGTATCGAGATTAACCGTAAGGTGCTCGCTGACCTCGCTGTTAACAATCAGGAAGCTTTCAAGGCTATTGTTGACAAGGTAAAATAAATTAATGATGTTTGCTTAATGCGAACACTCGTTATAACGTATGGAGCTGTCGCCCTGTTGGGTGGCAGCTTTTTTGTGGTGGCTGATGTTGGGTGTTGGGTGGTGAATGATGGGTGTTGATGATTAGTCTTTTTGGGTGGTGGGTGGTGGATAATGGGTGGTGGGTGTTGAATGATGGGTGTTGATGATTAGTCCTTTGGGTGGTGGGTGGTGGGTAATGGGTGGTGGGTGTTGAATGATGGGTGATGATGATTAGTCTTTTTGGGTGTTGGGTGTTGAATGTTGGGTGTTGATGATTAGTTTTTGTGCTGGGTACTGAAGATTAGGTGTTAATAACCACCATTACATTACATTTCATCAACACCCAACATTCAACACCCAACACTCAACACCCAACACTCATCACCCAACACCCAACACTCAACACCCAACACTCATCACCCAACACCCAACACCCATCACCCAACACTCAACACCCAACACTCAACACTCAACACCCATCACCCAACACCCTGTCGAATGCTTATTTATGGTTTTTGAATTTTGTTTTTTTATTCTAATAGGCTTATAATTCAGGATTTTTTTGTCTAAATTTGCATCAAATTAGTTAATGATATGGGATTATTTGATTTTTTTCGGAAAAAAAGAAGAAAGAAACACTTGACAAAGGTCTTGAGAAGACAAAGGAAAAATGTATTCTCAAAACTGGCACGTGCTGTTGCAGGAAAGTCAAAGGTAGATGATGAGGTATTGGATGACCTCGAAGAGATTCTTGTAACGTCTGATGTAGGTGTAGACACGACTATCAAGATTATTCGCCGTATTGAGGAACGTGTTGCCCGAGATAAATATGTTTCTACGAGCGAACTCAATGATATCCTAAAAAGTGAGATAACAGCATTGCTCACAGAGAATAATACGGATGATAATGGTGAGTGGACTCTGCCAGAGGAGGCGCATCCATACGTTATTTTAGTAGTTGGAGTGAATGGCGTAGGAAAGACGACGACAATTGGTAAACTTGCTTGGCAGTTTAAGCAGGCAGGCAAGAAGGTCTATCTCGGAGCAGCCGACACCTTCCGTGCAGCTGCAGTTGAGCAGATACAGATATGGGGCGACCGAGTGGGTGTACCTGTCGTTAAGCAACAGATGGGCGCCGACCCCGCAAGTGTTGCTTTCGACACCTTGCAGAGTGCGAAGGCAAATGATGCAGATGTTGTCATTATCGATACTGCTGGCCGTTTGCACAACAAGGTAGGACTGATGAACGAGTTGAAAAAGATTAAGGAGGTTATGAAGAAAGTTGTTCCAGAGGCTCCACACGAGGTACTATTGGTACTCGATGGTAGTACTGGGCAGAACGCTTTTTGAGCAGGCACGCCAATTTGCTGCCGTAACACAGATTACCTCACTTGCTATTACTAAACTCGACGGAACGGCTAAAGGTGGCGTTGTAATTGGTATTAGCGACCAATTGAAAGTTCCTGTTAAATATATTGGTTTAGGAGAAGGTATGGAAGACCTACAACTCTTCAACAAAGTACAATTCGTGGATAGCCTATTTAAGTAATTGAGGTGATGGGTGTTGGGTGATGGATGTTGGGTGTTGGGTGATGGGTGTTGATGAAATGTAATGGTGGTTATTAACACCCTAATCTTCAGTACCCAGCACAAAAACTAATCATCAACATTCAACACCCAACACCCATCACCCAACACCCAAAAAGACTAATCATCAACACCCAACACCCCAACACCCATCACCCATCACCCATCACCCCAACACCCAAAAAGGATAAATGAAGAAAAATCAGATAGACATTGTAACTCTGGGATGTTCGAAGAACCTTGTAGACTCCGAGCTAATAATGAAGCAGTTTGAAGCAAACGGCTTTTCAGTGTTCGCATGACTCGAAGCGTCCACAGGGAGAGATTGCTGTTGTAAACACATGTGGCTTTATAGAAGCGGCAAAAGAAGAGAGCATCAACACAATACTGGAATTCATCAATAGAAAGAAGAATGGGCAGCTAAACAAATTATATGTTATGGGCTGTCTTTCACAAAGATACAAAGATGAACTTGAAGCCGAACTCCCAGAAGTAGATAAATTCTATGGGAAATTCAATTACAAACAGTTATTGACAGACCTTGGCAAGGCTGACGTACCAGCATGTAATGGAGTTCGTCATCTGACCACACCTCGCCATTATGCTTATGTAAAGATAGCAGAAGGATGCGACCGCCATTGTGCTTATTGTGCAATCCCTTTGATTACAGGACGACATCGTTCACGTCCCGTTGAAGAAGTCTTAGAAGAGGTGCGAGGACTTGTAGCACAAGGAGTAAAAAGAATTTCAGATTATCGAGCAGGAACTGACCTACTATGGCGTGGACATCGATGGTAAAACATCATATCACCGAACTAATCTCTCGAATGGCAGATATTGAAGGAGTGGAATGGATACGCTTACATTATGCTTATCCCAACCAGTTCCCGCTTAGTCTTCTTGACGTAATAGCAGAGAAGCCGAACGTGTGTAAATACTTAGATATTGCGTTCCAACACATCTCTGACAATATGCTTAATCGTATGCGTCGATATGTAAGTAAGCAAGAAACACTTGACTTAATAGCAGAGATACGACGACGCGTTCCGGGCATACATCTCCGTACAACCTTGCTTTGTTGGTTTCCCGGCGAAACAGAGAAGGACTTTGAAGAGTTAAAAGAGTTTGTTACAGAGGCTCGCTTTGAGCGTATGGGTGCTTTCTTATTCAGAAGAAGAGGGTACATACAGTGCGAAACATTATAAAGACGATGTGCCTGCCGAAGTTAAGCAGGCTCGCCTTGATGAGCTGATGGCTATCCAGCAGGGAATATCTGAGGAGCAAGAGGCTAAGAAAGTCGGAAAGACCTTTTAAGGTTATCATTGACCGAAAAAGAAGGAGATTACTACGTTGGGCGTACAGAGTTCTGTTCCCCAGAGGTTGACCCTGAGGTGTTGATTACATCAAAGAAACAGTCCTTACGTGTTGGTAGGTTCTATGACGTTTGCGTAACAGACTCTGATGAGTTCGACCTTTTTGGTGAGGTAGTCAATTAGTGGCTCATGAGCTAACACCCTACCTCTATAAAAAGAAATATTTAATTGGACGATTGCTTCTGAATAATTGTATAAAGGGAAAAACAGAATGAACAATAAGGAATTTATTGCAGCATTAGCAACAAAAAAACTGGATACACGCAGGATGAAAGCCAAAAGATGGCGAAAAAAATCATAGAAATGATGGGCAAGAGCTTTGAAACTGGCGATCCTGTCCTCGGTTATGGGCTTTGGAACATTCGAAGTTAAGAAGCGTTTAGAACGTGTGATGGTCAATCCTTCTACTGGTTTACGTATGCTTGTACCTCCTAAATTGGTTCTTAATTTCAAACCTGCTGCAACTATTAAAGGATATGTAAAGAAGGGAGGACAGGAGAATGGCTAAGACTGCAATTCAATTGATTACAAGCGCATTGGCTAAACAGTATAAACTGTCGGCTGCTGATGCGTCAGCATTTGTGGATACCTTTTTCAGCTTAATAAGCTCAGAACTCAAAAATGGCAATCAGGTTAAGGTCAAAGGACTTGGCACCTTTAAGGTTCAGGCTGTTAAGTCACGCGAAAGTGTGAACGTGAATACTGGTGAACGTGTACTTATCAAAGGACATGACAAGATAAGTTTTTACACCAGATGCCGTGATGAAAGAACTTGTAAACAAACCTTTCTCACAGTTTGAAACCGTCGTTATCAACGATGGCGTTAGTACAGAAGAATTAGAACGTATCCCTGCTGAAGAGAAAGCAGAAGAGACTAACACAGAACAACCAGAAGAGCTTTCTACGCAAAACACGGATACAGAAAAGAAGGAAACAACGATTAAAAAAGAAACAGAACAGACAGTACAAACTACTGATACTCACATAATAACGGAAGATGCTGAACCTATAAAAGACGAAGTACAAACCATCGTTGAGGAGGAAACCAAAGAAAGTCTCAGCCTTCTGACACAAAACGAAATATTAGACTCTGTAAAGGAAGTCGTCGAATCTATGGAGAACGACCAACACTTGCAGAACAATGAGGATGAGAATTTAACAGAGGAAACGCTTGATACGGACGAAAAAACAACCAACGAGGTTGAGGAGAAACCTAAACAAGCGTCTTCAACACTCTCTAACAATCCAGACAAACAGCCTAAGTCTTCATCACAGAAAGTGATGGAAGAGAAGGTTACACCTGACGCTTCCAAAGTCTCAAACACATCCGACGATACCTATATTGACGTAAATGGCTCTGAAAATAGTGTCCTGAAGAAAGTCGTCTGGTTTGCCCTTATTATAATAACAGGACTTGTTGTCTTCCTTTGGATAAGAATTGGTAATACTGACACACAGAATGATGCAAAGAATATCTCTGAGCAAATCAAGACTCCTAACGATACTATTTCGCTGGGAACAAAGACCGTTTCGGCTGACACAACAAGTCAAACAGCCAAACCGACAAAATCTTTTGAAAGCAATGAGACGACAGATGATAATTCATTCTCTGCCATGAATAAAGATGCTCGTATCCGTTATGGTGCTTACAACATCATTGGTATCGACCGAGTTGTTGTCCTGAAGAAAGGCGAAACAATGGAAAAAAATATAGTCGAAAGACGCTCGGAGCGGACATGGTTGGCTACTTCCAGGTGCTTAATGGCTGTAACACTATGCAGGAAGGTGACACCATGAAAGTCCCTAAGGTTGAATTAAGACCAGAATACAGAAAGTAAAAAGATACTACTGATAACCAATACGTTACATATAGACGATTGCGGGATTGAGCTACACAGCTAATCCCGCATTTTTTTGTATGTAGACATACTCTTTCATTTACAAAACCAATATTTCTATCTTATTCTCACAAGAGTCGATACAAAACCAAACAAAAATCGACTATTAGAACTCCAAACCAATTTGAACATAATTATATAGAACTAAAAACGTCTTAATTGTTTTTAACACACCATACATTATTATTTTTCAAAGTTAAGTTTTGCGATTATCGTTTATTTTTTTATTTACTTTGCAGGTCTTGAAATAGTAACTAAAAACATAAAAATCATGGTAAATTCCGAAGAGACACAGTATGTGTGTGGTCTGAGAAAAGAAGATTTCCAGACTACGATAGATGGTAAGAAAACCGACCTCTATGTACTCAGAAATGCCAAGGGTAATGAGGTTGCAGTCACAAATTATGGTGGTGCAATTGTTGCAATAATGGTTCCTGACAAAGACGGAAACCTCGCAAATGTTATCCAAGGACATGATAACATACAAGAAGTTATCAGTTCTCCAGAGCCTTATCTTTCAACACTTATTGGCCGTTATGGCAATCGAATTGCCAAAGGACGTTTCCAACTGAATGGAAAAAGAATACAAGATTGCTATTAACAATGGTCCTAACTCTCTGCATGGAGGTAAGGGAAGGATTTAATGCAAAGGTGTGGGACGCAGTACAGGTTAACGACCATGCCGTAGTATTAAAGTATACTTTCTCCCTACGGCGAAGAAGGCTTCACCGGCGAGGTGGATATTTGGGTAGCTTATTCTTTCTCTGACAACGACGAACTTATCATCAAATATTCTGCAAAGAGTAACAAAAAGACCGTCATCAACCTCACAAGTCATGGTTTCTTCTCATTAGCTGGTATTGCTAACCCAACACCGACAATTGACGACTTAGAGTGCCAAATCAATGCCGACTTCTACATCCCAATTGACGAAACATCAATCCCAACTGGTGAGATTTTTGAAGGTAGCTGGTACGCCATCTCGACTTCCGTGAACCTAAGACCGTAGGGCAAGACATTGACGCAGACCATGAGCAATTAAGCATGGCGCAGGCTATGACCACTGCTTCTGTCCTCAATAAGAAAGAAGAAGGCGAGCTATCATTCGCAGCACGAATCAAAGAACCAAAGAGCGGAAGAACTATGGAAGTTTATACCACAGAACCGGGCGTTCAGGTTTACACCCACAACTGGGCTGACGGCTACAAGGGACAACATGGTGCAACCTTCCCACGTCGCAGCGCAATCTGCTTTGAAGCACAGCACTTCCCTGACAGTCCAAAACTGTCCTCATTTCCCATCAGTTCTTTTTAGAACCATGCAAGGAATACACACAAAAGACCATCTATAAATTCGAGTAGAGAAATAAACATCTAAAAACGAAACAATAAAAAACTGAAATATTACAATGGAAAATCAAACTAACAAGAAAGGAACTTTGGTGGCAATTATCACCATGATGTTCCTCTTTGCTATGATCTCTTTCGTAACCAATATGGCAGCACCATCTTTGGATCAATCTGGAAACAGCATTACGAGTGGGCTGGTATGATGGGTAACATGATGAACTTTGCAGCCTACCTCTTCATGGGTATACCTGCAGGTATGATGATTACAAAACACGGCTACAAGAAGACTGCACTTATCGCCTTAGCACTTGGTTTCTTCGGTATAGGCATCCAATACTTCTCAAAGCACAATGGACGGAAACGAAATCAGCACTTACGTGGTTTACTTGCTTGGTGCCTTTGTTTGTGGTTTCTGTGTTTGTATCCTGAACACCGTAGTTAACCCAATGTTGAACCTTCTTGGTGGCGGTGGTAACCGTGGTAACCAACTTATCCAGACCGGTGCATCATTAAACTCACTCGCAGCAACCTTGACTCCAATGGTTGCAGGTTCTATGATTGGTGAAATCACAAAGAGCACATCACTTAAGGTTGTATCTCCATTGTTACTTATCGCATTAGTCATCTTTGCAGCTTCATTCGTCATCGTATGGTTTACACAGTTGACAGAACCAGAAACAGAGAAGTCTGACGTTGTTGGTGGTATCAAGGGTGCATTAGGCTATCGTCAACTACTACTCGGCATCATTGCCATCTTCTTCTACGTAGGTATTGAGGTGGGTATTCCTGGTCAGCTCTTTTTCTATCTGAGCCAGCCAGTAGCAAAAGGCGGCGTACTCGGTAGTGCAGCCATTGCAGGTCTTATCGCAGGTATCTACTGGTTGTTAATGCTCGTAGGTCGCTTTGTTAGTGCATTCATCAGTGGTAAAGTGTCTTCACGTACACAGCTTACTGTTACTTCAGCTTTGGCTCTTGTACTTCTGATTGTGGCTATCTTTATGCCAGAAGCAAGCAAGATGAGCCTCACCGTACCTAACCTTGCAGAGAGTACTCTCGTCACAGCAGAGGTTCCAACTAAGGTGTTGTTCATCATCCTTTGCGGTATCTGCACATCAGTAATGTGGGGTGTAATCTTCAATCTTGCCACAGAAGGACTTGGCAAGTACACAGCCACAGCCTCTGGTCTGTTCATGACGATGGTTGTTGGTGGTGGTGTTATGCCATTAATACAGAACATTATGGCAACAAAGGTAGGCGACATTCAGAGTTATTGGCTCGTCGTTGGCATGCTTGCCTTCATGCTCTTCTACGCTTTGGTTGGCTCACATCCTTCAAAGAAGGCTTAAACAAACATCTTTTATAATGGTAGGCTTCATGCTTACCATTATATCGAGATATTTCAATTATATCCTAACAATCATTTAAAAACATTACTAACATGGACATAGAATTTGTAAGAAGTCGTTTTATTAAGCATTTTCGACGGCAAGACAGGAAACATTTATTTCTCACCAGGACGTATCAACCTCATTGGCGAGCACACTGACTATAACGGTGGCTTCGTATTCCCAGGTGCAGTAGACAAGGGCATCATGGCTGAGGTTCGTCCCTAACGGCACAAACACCGTAATGTGCTACTCTATCGACCCCAAGGACCGTGTAGAGTTCAAGGTTAATGACCCAGAGGGTCCACGCGCTACATGGGCACGCTTCATCTATGGTATGGTACAGGAGTTCAAGGCTCTCGGTGTTGACGTAAAAGGGATTCAACATTGCCTTCGCTGGTGACGTTCCTCTCGGTGCAGGCATGAGTTCATCTGCCGCTATGGAGAGCTGCTTCGGATGTGCATTAAACGACTTGTTCGCTGACAATAAGATTTCAAAGTGGGACATCGTCCTCGCTGGTCAGGCTACAGAACACAAGTATATCGGTGTGAACTGTGGTATCATGGACCAGTTTGCAAGCGTATTCGGTCAGGAAGGCAAGCTAATGCGTCTTGACTGCCGCAGCCGTGAGTTCGAATACTTCCCATTCAACCCACAGGGTTACAAGCTCGTTCTTGTAAACTCAAAGGTTAAGCACGAACTCGTTGGTAGTCCATACAACGACCGCCGAAGAAGCTGTGAGAACGTTGTTGCGGCTATCGCTGAGCAGTTCCCAGAGAAGAAGTACGAAACATTGCGTGATGCTAACTGGGACGAGTTAGAGGCTGTTAAGGACAAGGTTAGCGCAGAGGATTACCAGCGCGCACACTTCGTTCTCGGTGAGGAGAAGCGCGTACTCGCTGTTTGTGACGCACTTATTGCTGGTGACTATGAGACAGTTGGTCAGAAGATGTATGAGACTCACCACGGTCTGAGCAAGGAGTATGAGGTAAGTTGTGAAGAACTCGACTTCCTCAACGACGTTGCTAAGGAGAATGGCGTGACTGGTTCTCGCATCATGGGTGGTGGCTTCGGTGGCTGTACCATCAACCTCGTTAAAGATGAACTCTACGATAAGTTCATTGCTGACGTAACAGAGAAATTCAGCGCAAAAATATGGTCATGCACCTGAGGTTTATCCAGTCGTTATCAGTGAAGGCTCTCACAAGGTTTGTTAAATATATTATGACATCTCACAAGATGTGTCTTTCATAAATACTAATTGGTTAATGGGCTGGATTTGGATACAACAAATTCAGCCCTTCTTTGCAACTCAAAGATAAGAAGCAGACCAGAGTAAGAATACAGAAACACTATTGTCTGATAATCTATCTGGGTAAAACACAGAGTTGTCATCTACAAAAAAATAACGACAAGGCACACATACCAAGAATCATAAAAAAACATACACACAATACAAAAAAATCTACAACATGGACAAAATACTATAAAGGCGAACCCAAACACTTAGTTTCAGTCGATTGCATCGTACTGGGTTTTGAAAACAAGAAATTAGAACTGCTTGTCGGCAAACGAAAGGTGGAACCATATAGCGGAAAAACTATCCCTCTATGGCGGCTTTGTAAAAGAAGATGAAAGCCTGAAAGAAGCTGCCAACAGAGTACTCTTCCAATGCACAGGCATTAATAATATTTATATGCGACAAGTAGGTGCTTTTGGCGAAACAGACCGCGACCCTGGCGACCGTGTCATTTCCATTGCCTATTGCGCACTGATTAACGTCTCTGACTATGACAAACATTTATTAGAAGAGAACGACCTACAATGGGTTGGTATCAACCAACTGCCCGAATTATACGGTGACCATATCGAAATGGTACAAATGGCTTTAAGTCAGCTTCGTAAACTCATCAACAAGGACCCACTCGGATTTAACCTTCTACCTGAACTCTTCACACTCACACAACTCCAGAATGTCCACGAAGCTATCTTAGGTGTCGAAATTGATAAACGAAACTTCCGAAAAACGAATTAAGCAAATAGACTTCATTGAGAAAAACAAAATTCATCGATAAGATTACCAGCAAACGTGGTGCTGTCTCTATCGTATCAATAAAGAAGTCTATAATGACACCTCATTATAACGATTAATCATAAGGCTTAAAGTATAAAAACCTTACCATAACAACTGCATGAAAGGATTATCAAATGTTCCGAAAAACACTGACGAACATTCTGATAATCCTTTTTTTTCATGTACCTATCGGACAAAAGACACCAACAAACCATGTATTATAACCCAAATAACCCTTAGCACCATTCGTGCTAACGATTAGCACACACATTATAAACCATCTATCACAGAACTACGATAAAGAAACAACGAAACACCACTTAGAAACTGAAACAAAGCAAAGCAAATACAAAAGCCATAGCCATTTTTAGCCATTTTCTTAAAATAGTAACTTCAATATTTTGAGGTCTCCATATTTATCTTTATATTTGCATTATAATTTAAAAACTCTTATTCCATTTATGAATGACAAGAAATTGATGAACAGAGCAGCGGATAATATTAGAATTCTCGCAGTTTCAATGGTTGAAAAAGCAAAATCAGGACATCCTGGTGGAGCTATGGGTGGTGCGGACTTTATAAACATCCTATTCTCTGAATTTCTCGTCTTTGACCCAGAACAGCCTGAATGGGCAGGACGTGACCGCTTCTATCTTGACCCAGGTCACATGTCACCAATGCTTTATGCAGCACTGACCCTCCAGAGAAAGTTCACGGTTGATGATATTAAGCAATTCCGTCAGTGGGGCTCAATCACCCCAGGACATCCTGAGAGAGACATCGCACATGGTATTGAAAACTCCTCTGGTCCTCTTGGTCAAGGCCATGCCTACGCTGCTGGTGCTGCCGTAGCAGAGAAGTTCCTCGAAGCAAGACTTGACATACAATGATGCAGCACAAGATTTATGCCTATATCTCTGACGGCGGTGTCCAAGAAGGAATTAGTGCCGAAGTAGGACGATTGGCAGGAAACCTTGGACTTAACAACCTCATCATGTTCTACGATGCCAACGACATTCAGCTCTCAACAGAGTGCGGAGCGGTTATGAGTGAGGATACAGCCATGAAGTATCAGGCATGGGGATGGAACGTATTAAAGATTGACGGCAATGACCCAGACGCTATCCGCGAAGCACTTATTGCAGCTAACAAAGAAGAACATCGCCCTACCATCATCATTGGCGACACCGTTATGGGCAAAGGTGCACTGCAAGCTGACGGCAGCTGCTACGAACATAGCATAAAAACACATGGCGCACCATTGGGTGGCGATGCTTATAAGAACACTATAAACAACCTTTGGTGGCGACCTTGAAGACCCATTCACGATTTTCCCAGAAGTACAAAAGCTATACGATGATCGTGCAGAAGAACTCAGAAAGATTGTCGCAGAGCGTCATGCAGCTGAGTTAGCATGGGAAAAGAAAAACCCAGAAAAAGGCCGAGCAGATGCGTGAATGGTCTCGGGCAAAGCTCCTGAAATTGATTGGAGCGGACTTGTACAGAAGCGCGACATACCAACACGTAATGGTTCAGCTGCTTGTCTTGGTGTTATTGCAGAGCAAGTTCCTAATATGATTGTATCATCAGCCGACCTCAGCAACTCTGACAAGACTGATGGTTTCCTCAACAAGACTCACCTCTCACACGTGACGACTTCCAGCGGTGCCTTCTTCCAAGCTGGCGTTAGCGAATTGGCAATGGCATGTATGTGTATCGGTATGATGCTACATGGCGGTGTTATCACCGCAATGGGAACCTTCTTCGTCTTCTCTGACTACATGAAGCCAGCTATCCGTATGGCTGCGCTCATGAAGACCCCTGTGAAGTTCGTATGGAGTCATGACGCTTTCCGCGTTGGTGAAGATGGTCCAACCCATGAACCAGTTGAACAAGAAGCACAGATACGCCTGATGGAGAAGTTGCAAAACCACGCTGGTCAAGACTCTGTACGCGTGCTTCGCCCAGCCGATAGCGACGCTGCAACGGTATGTTGGCAAATAGCAATGGAGAACATGGAAACTCCTACCGCACTCATCTTCTCACGTCAGAACGTGAAGAGTTTACCAGAGGGCACCGACTATCAACAGACTCGCAAGGGTGCATACATCGTAACAGGCTCTGACGAGCAGTTTGATGTTATCCTCGTTGCAAGCGGTTCGGAGGTTTCTACCTGCGTTGCTGGTGCAGAATTACTACGCAAGGATGGCGTGAAAGTACGTGTTGTTAGCGCACCATCTGAGGGGCTCTTCCGCCGCCAAAGCAAAGAATATCAAGAGCAAATCCTACCAAGGACGCTAAAATCTTCGGACTTACAGCGGGCCTCCCAGTAACCCTCGAAGGTTTGGTTGGTGCAAATGGTAAAGTCTTTTGGACTCAACAGCTTCGGTTTCTCAGCACCTTACACCGTCTTAGACGAGAAGTTAGGCTTCACGCCTGAGAATGTTTACGAACAAGTAAAAGCATTTTTAGCATAAACGTTTAACTTCATGCCCCTACGTTCCTAACCGAACAAAAGGGGCTAATAAAAACCTAAACAGCTTATGGAAATTAAGACAGTAGGAATTGCCTGCGACCATGCAGGGTTATCCATTAAAGCAGTTCGTTATCCAGTATTTGGAAACACACAAGTATGCGTATAAGGACTTTTGGCTGCAATAGCGATTTGAGTTGCGACTATCCTGACTATGCTCACCCATTAGCAGAAGCCATTGAGAGTGGCGAGGTTTATCCTGGTATTGCCATCTGTGGTAGTGGTGAAGGTATGGCTATTGCCCTTAACAAACACCAAGGTGTGCGTGCAGGTTTGGTATGGAATAAGGACGTTGCCGAGCTAACCTCGTCAACATAACGATGCCAACGTGGTTGTTCTACCAGGTAGATTTGTTGACAACAAGACTGCCGAAAAAGATACTTGACGAATTCTTCAAGGCAAGCTTTGAGGGTGGAAGACACGAACGTCGTGTAAGCAAAACTCCCTGTTCAAAAAGGCTAAAAAAGACGCCTTACAATAAGGTAACAAATTCTATTTTGGTTTTAACGACCAATGTAAGATAAAAGACAAACAATAAAAGGTGTTCAGAACTTTCTGAACACCTTTATTGTTTATCCTTATATCAGCCTAATGAGCGTAAATCAATACAGACTCATATTCGTATTTATAACATTCTGTATCATGCCCCCTTCGCAATGAGAGGAAGACAGATTATTCCTCCTCACTGCCCGAGTTGACCACCTCAGGTAGGTGGAAACGATACTTACGATCGAACACATCACCCACCTTGTTAATCTCAAGGAAAGTTGCACCGCTACCCGTACCAAACGAACCAGAGAGATAAGCAATCTTATCCTCTAACTCAATGTAACCCTTCTGACGAAGCATGCGCAAGGCAGCTGTAAACATCTCCTCGTTTGACTTATAACGATGCTGATAAACTGCAATAACACCATAGCTAAGGTTCAACCAACGCTGTACCTTATCCTTGTAGCAGATAGCCAACACTGGGTGTGGACCACGGAAAGCAGCAAGGTTACGAGCCGTCTGACCAGTCTCACTATCAGTGATAATACCCATCACACCCAATTGTTCAGTTGCCTCAATAGCACTTTCTTGACAAGAACTCACGCTGATCGTTCTGATTAGTCATTGGAACAGTGATATGCCCACGTTTATGAGCATCCTGCTCTGCCGCTTCGGCTATACGAGCCATTGTCTGTACAGCCTCAACAGGATACTTACCACTGGCCGTCTCACCGCTCAACATCAAGGCGTCAGTATGACTATATATCGCATTGGCAATATCGGTTACCTCGGCACGAGTAGGACGAGGATTATTAATCATCGTGTGTAACATTTGAGTAGCCACAATTACTGGCTTCTTCTTCATAATACACTTATTGATAATGCTTCGTTGAATACCAGGAATCTGCCTCGATAGGCACCTCGATACCTAAGTCACCACGTGCAATCATAATACCATACGACGCATCGATAATCTCGTCGATATTATCCACGCCCTCCTGATTCTCAATCTTTGAGATAATCTTAATATCAGAATTATGCTCATCGAGTATCTTCTGAACTTCAAGAACGTCAGCTGCCGAACGAACGAAAGAATGTGCGATGAAGTCAATATCTTCCTCGATTGCCAACAAGATGTTTGCCTTGTCTTTCTCTGTCAGTGCAGGAAGCTCTATATGCTCGCCCGAACATTCACACCTTACGCGAACCAAGCTCGCCATCGTTCTGTACCTGCGCTACCAACATCGGTCCAACACTCTCTACAACGAGCATATCCAACGCACCATCGTCAAAGAGTACATGGTCGCCAACCTTTACATCACGAGCAAAGTCGGGATAAGACACATTGATCATATCCTTTGTCGAGTCAACATCAGGACGACCAAAGAGTTTCACCATGTCACCTGCCTTATACTGAATAGGCTCTGCCACAGCCGTAGTTCTCACCTCTGGACCCTTCGTATCAATCAGCAATGCTAAGTGTTGAGACACAGTACGTGTGTTACGAATAACCTCCCTAATTCCCTCAGGACTGGCGTGAGCCGTATTCATACGTACGACATTCATGCCTGCAAAGAAGAGTTTTCTTAGGAAATCTACATCACAACGACGATCGCTAATAGAACATACTATTTTTTTGTCTGTTTCATAAATTTGAGTGTGTTAATGTTTAATTTGACATTGCTGAGAATACCATATAGAAGAGTGACAACATCAATATCACGAAAACCAAAAAGCAAACAAATGCGATTGTTACCTTCTTTCCAAGTTGCGAACCCGATGTTTTTCTATACATCGACGAACCGCCTTGTACGTTTCCGACATTCCTGTCCAACGGCGTTTGACCCGCACTGGTAGCCATCTCAGCAACACTACCAGTTGGCGCACCCACCTGTGGGGTAGCAACCATCATACTCTTTCCGCAATAGGGGCAATTACATCTTAACGTGCTACCACCCTCCGACTCAATCGCAAAGGGTTGATGACAATATTTACAAGCTAATTGAAATTGCATTTTATCCTACCTCTTTTTATTCTTTATCTTACGTCGTCAATGAGAATATGCCCGTCTTTCGATAGCACCTTCACCTGACGATATTCTGTTTCTCCATCCTGCGATAGCCTTTACTCTGAACCAGTCGTCATCCACAGCAACGACCTCTCAGGTTACGTTGAAGTTGCTCAAAGTCAGGCTCCGAAGCGGTGTTCCCAAAAAGCTCCCCACCACTCTGTCCATGCATCCGTGTCATAGCTATAAGAACTATTAGCACCAAAAAAATCATACGATGACAATAGTCCGTGAGATAACGACTGTAAAAACTCGGCGCCAGCATCAGCAGACAGAACAGCCTTACTAGAGAAAGACGCTAAGAACTTGCAAATCCCATTTCGCCTCTCTTCCTGCTTTTTGCGCCTCTGCCTCTTGTGCTTCTATCTGTGCCCGGACCTGCATCAACGAGTCGGCATGTGCCTTTCGACGTGCCTCTAATTCCAACTGAGCGGCTTCCTGTTCATTCTCCCAATAGACATAACCGAACACCGCCAATCCTCCCAGAACAAGAACGATTAACACAGTCAAAAGGACCTTCAAACCCGAACCTTGACCATTGCTACGTTCCTGATATGAATTATCTTGCTGAGAAGAAGGCAGTACGGAACCGACCTGCATGGGCAAATTTACAAACAGCGACTGTCCACAATAAGGACAATTGCAGCGCATCGTTTCATTGCCCTCTGCAGTAATCATAAATCTGCGGTTGCACTTATTACATGTTACATTATATTGCATACGCTATCACGTCTTGAAAAACCTTGATTTGAGAGAACAAAAAGTCTATCTCAGTTGTTATTTCTCTTACACGTTTTTCCTTTGCAAATTTAATACTTTTCTTCCACACTTGGAAATGTTTTAATTAATAATATATGCTCAATTTTACGAACACACAAGATTTATCCAACCCTGAGTTTCTTACACATGAAAAACACCCATCACTCAACACCCATCACTCAACACCCAACACCCATCACCCATCACCCAACACCCAGCACCCATCACCCATCACCCAACACCCATCACCCAACACCCATCACTCAACACCCAACACCCAACACCCAACACTCAACACCCAACACCCAACACCCAACACCCAACACTCAACACCCAACACCCAACACCCAACACCCAACACGTTGTAAACTATTTTTCAGACTACAATTTACCAACACATCATCTTTTAACAACGAAAAGAGGCTCTTTTGGCTTTCAGAAGATGCCCTTTTAGAACCGAAGTAAGCACCTTTTTGAAGTCGAACAAAGCACCTTTACTTAAACAACTTTACAATTAGCTGATTTACTGACAACTACAAACTAATCTCCGAAACCTACTTCTACACTAACGAACAGCCATTTTGCTCGTATTTATGTAAACTTTTTCAGGACACAAACAGCGACTGCTCTCGAAAAATCCACACATACATTTTATTATTAACCTGCCGAAGACAAACTATATTTTCCTCGACATCAGCCTCTTTTTCAAAAATAATATTTGTAATTTTGCAGTATCATAAAAAAATATAGCAAAAAAATGAATAAGAGATTAAGTAATTATTGTTCGGTCTTACTAATAATTGCTACAGTTATTGTGGTTGCTTACCGTATCATTTTTTTAGTTCTGAAAAAGATTGTCTTGCATTGGGATTTTGCTGGTAATATTACAAGTTATGGCAGCAGATTTGCTTTTGATTATTTTACCAATTATTGCATTTATTCTTTACTTGGTTCTGAATAATTACAAGAGTCATCCATACGATTTACTTCTCCCATCAAGAAAGAAGGTAATTGAAAAACGACTTTAATCAGAGGAAATTGATACAATATATTGATACTATCAATCCTTTGATTTCCCTTCTTATATTTTATGTAACAATGTGTTCTGCACAATATTTACCACTTAAAGCCTTTTTATTATATGCTGTGGTTATTGGTATCATTGTGAAATTTACTCTCGTCTGGCGTAGTTTAATACGTAAACATTAAATCGTAGTACAGGTGAACGCCTCATGAGCAAAAGACTCATGGGGCGTTCACATCAAATATCCCTTCAAAATTTGTTTTTTTCTACCCTACTCGCCTTAGCTTCGACAAAAGTCTTAATAGCAGCATTTAGCAAGTATCTCACAGGGGGTATTTCGTAACATTCGGTACGGAAAGTCCCATTTTCTCAAAAAGAGTTCATGCGTTCAGAACCATCGCCGTTTGTAAACTCGGCGACAATGGGGATAAATTAATATGACTTCATCTCGGCTGAAACCATGACAGAATCTTTAACCCAAATCTCTAAAACACTAAACACGCCTTCGACCACAAGGAAACATAAAAAAATAAATCATCTCACAAAAATATTCTCACAATAAAATTGTTATATTACCAAAGACATAGTCCTTTATAGTCTATGAAGAGAAGGCAGAAAAGTGGAAAGATAAACAAAACTGATTAATTAATAAATAAAAAGCGTATCTTTGCAACAAAAATAGCAAAAAAAGAGTTATTAATAACGATACAGAACCAAATTACGAATAAAAAAATGAGAGAAAAAAAGGGAGTCATGATGCCATGGGGAAACTTCAACGAAGTATGAAGCGGGCTTGTGACATTGCAGCTGCACTTATCGGACTTATCATCTGCCTCCCTATATTCCTCATTATCAGTATTCTAATAGCCTATCAGGGCAATGGTCCGATATTTTTTTAGGCAGATACGTATTGGCTATAAAGGGCGACCCTTTGCTATCTTTTAAGTTCCGTACGATGAGTAGTATCGTAGAGGAAGAAGGACCGCAACTTGTTGCAAAATGTGACAGTTCGAACTCTACTCGATTGGAACAGTTCCTGCGTGGACATCATCTTGACGAACTGCCACAACTCTGAATGTGCTGCGAGGCGACATGTCGTTTGTAGGGCCACGACCAGAACGTAAATTCTTTATTGACAAGATATTGGAAAAAGACCGACCGCTATCAACTCATCTATGAGATGCGCCCGGGGCTGACCTCAGAGGCAACACTCTATAATGGTTATACAGACACGATGGAGAAGATGCTCCGACGAATGGATATGGACATCCATTATCTGGAACATCGAACCCTATGGCTCGACTTTTACCATTGTGACAAAAACTATTCTGAATATTATTACGGGAAAGAAATTCTAAATAAGAAAATGAAAAAATATATTCTACTTGTATTACTCGCAATCTGTACATTGAACGGCTTTTGCGCAATCGTCAATGACGGATACGCAGGTAATGGACTTTGTTCAGAAAGAACATAAGAAAGGTACTCCACAGTCGCAGATTGTCACAAAACTTATGCAGAGTGGTGTAGACATCTCACAGATACGCCGTGTGAGGGACGCCTTTATGAAGATGCAGAAAGGGAATGCTGCCTTTGAGCTGCTAAAGAAGGAGCAACAACCGATCGTAGTCGTAAGAACAATGGACAGACAAGTCCTAACACTCCACCGCCAGGAAAGAGTAAACGACAAATTGCTGACGAAACCCTCGAAGAATATAACAATAACGAAGAGGAGATAAACAAGTTTTCAGAAGGACGAATTTCACCTAATCGAACGACAACAAACACATACGATGAGAATGATGGTGAGTTCCTGAAAATGCAGGAAGAAATGAGTGACTGGATGCCGCAAGACACTGCCACAATGTATAAAAAACCTACTGAAGCAGTTGAGTCGTAACCGCAAGAAGGTTTGGGGTCGTGACATCTTCAATAACAAGAGTCTTTCTTTTGAACCAAACATGAATATGGCACTGCCACGCAACTATCGTATTGGTCCCGGCGATGCTGTGTTTATTGATGTATATGGTGTTTCACAAAAAGTCTTATCAAACGACAGTTGCCCCAGACGGCTACGTCACCTTGGAGGGTTTCGGACCCTGTCCAAGTGAGCGGTTTGACTGTGTCGCAAGCAAACAATCGTATTCGTGAGAAGATTGGTAAACGATATAGCAGTTCTAATATACGCCTCTCAGTAGGTCAGACACACACCATCATGGTGAACGTTGTGGGCGAGGTGAAGACCCCCGGTACTTATACGCTATCAGCCTTCGCCACCGTCTTCAATGCTCTTTATATGGCAGGCGGTATTGGCGAATTAGGAACATTGCGTAACATCAAGGTATATAGAGGAGGCTCGCTCATCAGTACGGTCGACGTATACGACTTCCTACGCCGTGGTCATTTAAGTGGTAATGTACGATTGGTAGACAATGATGTGATTGTAGTTGGCGCATACGAAATGCTTACACAGATTAGTGGTAAAGTGAAGCGTCCGATGTTCTACGAGATGAAACGCGGCGAAAGCCTTGGCACACTCATTGGCTATGCAGGTGGCTTTTTCTGGTGACGCCTATACTCGTTCAGTCCGTGTTCGAAGAAAGACAGGTCGTCAGTACTCTATCTTTAATGTCAATGAGTTTGACATGCGTAACTTCCGCATTTCAGACGAAGACTCAATCAGCGTAGACTCAGTTATTCCAAGATATGAGAATATGGTAGAGATAAAGGTGCCGTGTTCCGTCCCGGAATGTATGAAGTTGGAGGACGCATACATAGTGTTCGTGGACTGATTGAAGCTGCTGACGGACTGACCGAAGTAGCATTTGCACCACATGCCGTACTTCATCGCAAAAAGGCCGACCGTACGCTGCAAGTGATTTCAGTAAATGTAGATGGTATCCTTGCTGGTCGTGTTGCAGACATTCCACTACAAAACGAAGACGTACTTTTTGTACCGACACGCACCGATGCTCAGGAACAACGAACAGTAACCATTCATGGCGAAGTGCTCTACCCCGTATCTACCAATACGCTGATAATGAGTCGTTAGAAGACTTCATCTTGCAGGCAGGAGGATTGAAACAAACGGCTTCAACAGTAAGAGTGGATGTGTCACGCCGTATCACAAATCCACAAGCACTGACACCAGACTCTATCATTGCACGCACCTACACATTCTCTCTACGTGACGGGTTTGTCATTGATGGTGCGCCGGGCTTCGCTCTTGAGCCTTACGATGAAGTATATGTACGTAAGAGTCCCGCACGACTAACCAACAAAATGTTAGCATTGAGGGAGAAGTAGTGTTCGCAGGAAACTACACTGTTGACATCAAGAAAGATGCGCCTAAGCGACATATACAAAGCAGCAGGTGGCGCAACCGACCTCGGATATATTAAAGGTGCACGACTCGAACGTCGTCCCTACGCCATCAGAGCGAATCCGCATGGAGAATGCTTACAAGATGCAGTTGGAACAGCAACGTAAGAATACGATCAATTTAGCTATAAAAACTAAAAGATGCCGGCGTGCTTCAAGCAATAGAACAGAACAACAAGAAAGTAGAAGATAAGTTCAAACTTCCAGAGGTCTACCCTATTGGTATCGAGTTAGATAAGGCGATTGCCAACCCGGAAGTGATGCCGACATCGTTCTTCGTGAAGGCGATCGTATCGTCATCCCACAATACAACGGAACTGTCAAAATCAATGGTGCTGTGATGTTCCCTAACTCTGTCGGCTATGTTGAAGGCAAGAACGTTGCTTATTATATCAATCAGGCGGGTGGCTTTTGCCAGTGATGCGAAGAAGAGCAACACTTACATCCTTTACATGAACGGAATGTTAGCAAAGGTAGGCCACAATGCTAAGGTGCGCCCCGGTTGCGAAATCATTGTTCCAACAAAGATACAAAGCAAGATGAGCCTTGCTGAAACCCTCAGTATCGGTTCAAGTGCAGCCAGCATCGCAGCCATTGTTGCAACAATTGCAAGTTTGCTGAAGTAAGGAGAAAAAGTCATTTAGTTTAATACTACCATATATTTAAAGCTTCAAGCTAATGGAAAACGAAGAGAATTTGAAACAAATAGATTTACGATTGGTATTAAAAAGGATTAGAGAACATAAAAAACTTTTCCTTATAATTCTGCCAATTACTATTGTATTGTCATCTTATATTATCCTTTGTGTACCACGAACATACACAAGCGAAACGGCTATGGCACCAGAAACAAGCTCGAATGTAGACGCAAGTGGTTTAAGTGACATTGCTTCTTCATTTGGTTTTGATTTGCCAACAGGGAAAAATATTGACGCAATTTCTCCTTTGCTCTATCCAGACTTAATGAAAGATAATGGTTTTGCAACAACTCTATTTAAGGTAAAAGTACAAACTATTGACAAGAAAATCAACACAGACTATTATAATTATCTTAAACTTCATACAGAAACAGCTTGGTGGAATAAGTTTTATTTATGGTTGTTAGTAAAATTAGCACCAAAGAATGACACCTTAAATACAGCACCAAATAAGTTTGACCTGTATCAATTATCTAAAAATAGATGATGGGCTTGTAAAGGGAATGAGAGATAATATAAAAATAAGCACAGACAAAAAAACTGGTATTATAAGTATTGTCACGATAGCACAAGACCCTATGGTAGCAAAAATGCTTGCAGATGCCACAAGAAAGCAACTGCAAGAATATATCATTGAATACAGAACAAGAAAATTAAGAAATGATGTCGAACATTATCAAAGCCTTGTAAACCAAGCAAAAAAAGACTATGAAAAAGGTTCGTAAGGAATATGGAAAGATTAGTGATGCTGATATGGATGTTGTTTTTAGAAAGTGTAAAACTAAAAGCAAAACGATTTAGAAAATGATATGCAACTGAAGTATAACACATATACAACCCTTGTTGCACAACTTAAAGCTGCAGATTCAAAGCTACAAGAACACACTCCTGTATTTACAACTATTCAGGGTGCAGAAGTTCCTGTAAAGCCTTCTGGTCCTAAGAGAATGCTATTCGTTATTGGAGTTACTTTCATTATATGCATTATTATTACAATATATTCAATTCGTGATATAATACTTGCAGAATGAAAAATCCCGTCCTTCAAAAAGAATGAAACTATAATAAAAAGAAAGAAATGGGGTGAACACCTATTGGGTCTAACACATTCGTATTATTTATACGAATGCTATTTATGACATTAATCAACCTCTATACCGTGCGCTGTGTACTGAATGGGTTAGGCGTTGTTGATTATGGAATTCTTAATGCCGTTGCAGGTATTGTTACTGCTGGAACATGCTTTTAGCAGCGTATTAGCATTATCTACACAACGCTTTTTATTCTTATGCTATTGGTAAAGGACAAACAGAACGTCTTAAAGAAATATTTTCTGTAAGTATTAATTTGGTAGTAATACTATCCATTGTACTTTTTATTATTTCCATAACTTTAGGGTTATTATTTGTGAGGACACAATTAAGCATCCCTGCCGACAGACTATCAGCTGCACAATGGCTATTAGCTTCATCCTTATTTTCATTTATCTTCAGTATCCTTCCTATACCATATATGGGTGCATTATTTGCACATGAAGATATGAAATCCTACACGTTAATATCTCTGGCGGATTGTATATTAAAATTGATAATAGCAATAAACCTTCGAAACACATCATTTGATAGGCTAATTTTTTTACGGATTAGGCTTTTGCTGCAATATCCTTATTTGACCTATTAGCTTATGTTTTTATTACTAAAAAGTATAGTGAATGTCAATATATAAAAGTGAAGTCTAAAGACACAATGAGAGAATTAATAACATTCTCAGGATGGACTTTCTATGGAACCTTAGCAGCAGTGGGCATGACACAAGGAAGTACTATATTATTAAATGTCTTTTTTGGACCAATTGTAAATGCAGCATTTAATATTGGGAACCAAGTATATAATGCACTAAACTCACTTAGCAATAGCCTCGTCTTTGCCTTTTTAGACCAGCAATGATAAAGGCATATTCAGGAAAGAACAACATCTATCTTGACAAACTTTTTTTCTATTAATAATAGGGTTTTAATCAATCTCCTTATTTGTATTTCCATACCATTACTTTTTAGAAACTAAATCCATTCTTACTTTATGGTTAGGAAATATAACAGAGGATATGGTTACTTTCACACAATTGTATATCATTTATCAAATCATACTATCTTTTACATAATCCTATCACTATCATCATTCAAGCAACAGGAGATATTAAATACTATTCTATAATTGTCGAGTCTATAATAATATTTTTGTCTTCCAGTCTCATGGATATTGTTCAAAATAGGATACCCTGCACAATATCTATTTCATACTATGATTGCAATATGTTTTATTGCACACATAGCAAGATTATTGATTCTAAAAAGAAATATCCAAATTTCAAAATATCTGATTATTTATTGAAAAAGTATTATACCTGCCATTGTAACATTTTCCTTTGTATATGGTTTTCTCTTATATTTCCATATTCATATAGAATATACAATGCTTAGACTTTTTGTCATCTGCATGACTTCACCTATACTAACATTCCTTATTGCCTGTTTTATAAACACCTCACACGAAGAGAAAAAAATATATTTATCATTATATTAAAAAAAGAATTTGATGGGAGCTATTCTTTTCATAATCTTAATTTCTGTTCTATTATTCTCCTTTATAGAGAAATATGCGAAACAACTACAACTCCCATTCTATATTTTTTTATGGGAATTATACTTGTTCTTGTTGCCGGTTTTCATGAAATCGGTATAGACCCAGATTCTCCCAATTATGCAGCATTGTACCAAAATCCAAATACTTCAAGCCTCGTAGGACAAGTAGAATATTCATTTATTTTAATTACAACTCTATTAAACAACATTTCAGACTCTCCGAATGCCCTTTTTCATTGTATATGCTATTATGGGTGTATCCTTAAAGATGATTGTATTCAAGAAACATTCTAATCAATACTTTTTATCGCTTGCCATCTATTTATGCTATTTTTATGAGCTTCATGAATTAACGCAAATTAGAGCAGGAGTAGCCTCTGGCTTCTTCCTCATATCCATACTTTACACTGCAGAAGGAAAAAGGAAAAAAGCTGCACTGCTTATATGTTTAGCCTCTATTTCACATATCTGCAATAGCTCTGCTACTGACACTTTTTAAGCAATAAGCCATTAAACAAAAAAAGGTTCAACTACTTTTGTATCTTTCAATCCCTTTGGGTTATGTAATTTATTTTACAGGCTCTTCTATTCTATTTAATCTTGACTTACCACTTATTGGCAGTAAATTATCATTCTATCAAAAGACAACCGAAAAAGGTATTGGAATTGTTGAAATGGAATTACTTAATCCTGTATACCTATTAAATGTTCTTATATTTTACATTCTGCTTATCTTTCAAAAACAATTTCACAGAAAAATAAATATGCGCCTGTTCTACTCAAAAGTTTACTCAATAGGACTATTCCTATACACTTCTTTGGGCTTTCTACCAGTATTATCCTTACGTCTTAGCGAACTTTTATTATATAGTACATATTTATATGATAGGTTCAATGTATTACATTATCAAACCACGATGGGCAAGTCTACTACTTATTACAATGATTTGCATAATGTTATTCACATTTGGATTGCCTCACATGGGATTATCAAACTTAGTAAAAATATAATATGAAACAAATTCTTAAAAATTACATAAAATATATTGGTAAACTATACTCCTATGTTTATCCTAACAAAATAAACAAATGTATTAATACGCTTAAAAACAACCTCTATACTGATATATACAAAAAGAATTTTGCACACTTTGGAAATTCTGTTATAATGTGGAAACCATATACACTCTTAGGTGCACAAAAACATATATATCGGTAATAACGTTGTAATTGAAAGTGGTGTGCAACTTGTTACATATAGCACCAAAGACTATAAACCAGAAATTCATATCAGTGACAACACACTTATTAGACGTAACTCCCATATTACAGCAATCAATAAGATTAGGATTGGGAAAAATGTACTAACAGGAACTAACGTACTGATATCAGACAATGAGCATGGAGAATCATCAAGACAAAACATGAATATCCAACCAAGGTTACGACAACTGGTTTCAAAAGGAGAAGTTATAATTGAAGACAATGTGTGGATTGGTAATAATGCCTGTATCCTTGGCGGAGTAAGAATTGGAATGGGGTCTATTATTGGTGCTAATGCAGTTGTCACAAAAGATATTCCTCCATATTCAATAGCGGCAGGTGTTCCTGCTAAAAATTATAAGTCATAATTAAAATGAAAGCAAGAGTTATAGCATACTATTTTACCACAGTTTCACCCTATTCCTGAAAAATGATGAAACGTGGGGTAAAGGGTTTACTGAGTGGACAAATGTCGCAAAAGCTAAACCACAATTCAAAGGTCATTATCAACCAAGAATACCTGCTGACTTAGGATTTTACGACTTACGACTTCCAGAAATAAGACAACAGCAAGCACAGATGGCAAAAGAAGCTGGCATAGAAGGCTTTTTGCTATTGGCATTATTGGTTTGGAAACAATAAGAGAATTTTGGAACGACCCTTTCAAGAAGTTTTTAGAGTCTGGGAAACTAGACTTCCCTTTTTGTCTAGCATGGGCAAACCACGACTGGACAACAAGAACCTGGCAAAATAATAGTAAAACTACAATGATTGCAAAACAGCTATATCCTGGCGAAGAAGACTATAAACAACACTTCTATGCTGTCTTGCCCGCATTTAAAGACCATCGATACATTACTATTGATGGAAAAACCTTTATTTGCAATATTTGACCCTTTACTCATTCAAAGATATAAAAAAATTTATTAGAATTTGGAGAGAGTTATAAAAAGAAAAATGGACTAAAAAGGAGTCCATTTTATAGCTATATGTAATAACACCTCAACGATAAAAAGATTAGAAGATGGGACTATTAAAAAGAGTCCTACCAAACACGAAAAAGCAGTGCTGAACTATACAAAGAAATTCTTTCATTAGGTTTTGATGGATTAAACTCTTTTGGAAAAATCACGAGGTGAAACACTTGTCCTAGGCAAGATTACACGAATAATACGATTTCTTTTACAAAAACATATATCTTGGTTCCCAACACTTAAATATGATTTTGTAAAAAGTAACTAAACACTTTTTTTGCTCCAGAAGATACCTGGGACAATGTTTACCCAACTATTATGCCACAATGGGACAGAACCCCAAGGGCTGGAAAGCATGAAGGGATCTATGTAAACTCAACTCCTGAAAAACTTCAAAAAAACATATAGAAAAAAAGCATTAGAAGTGATAAAGGATAAACCCAATGAGCGTAAAATTCTATTCCTACGTTCATGGAACGAATGGGGAGAAGGCAATTATGTAGAACCTGACCTAAAATATGGAAAGAAGTTTCTTGAAGCTATCAAATCATCTTTTATTCACGCAATAAATATACAACCAATGTATAATATACCTATCTTATTCATAATATTCCGAAGAAAAGACATTGCACTACAAAGCTTTGAAAGAATAAAAACAAGTAAAGCCAAGCAAACTATATATTGCTTGCGATGGTGCTCGAGAAAAATGTCGAAGGAGAAGACATTTTAGTTGAAGAGACTAAAAAAGCTATTCTGCAACAAATAGACTGGGAGTGTGAAGTCAAAACACTATTCAGAACCAAGAATATGGGTTGCTGCATGGGTGTTTACACCGCAATCAATTGGCTATTTGAATATGAAGAGAAAGGAATTATTATAGAAGACGATTGTGTCCTTCAAAGTTCCTTCTTTCCATTTGCAGAAGAACTTCTAATTAAATATGAAAAATGATGAACGTATTGCGATGATTGATGCTGCCAATTATATTAAAACCATTGATATTCCAGACTCCTATGGATTTAGTAGATTTAAGTCAACCAATGGCTGGGCTACATGGAAACGTGCATGGGCAAAGATGGACCTCGAAATGAATTGGAAAAATCTCCTTATCTCGAGTCTATCATTAAAAAAATAATGGATATAAGGGAAAAGACACGCACTATTGGAAATATCGTATAAAAAGCTATTGAGCATAACTATGTTAGCGCATGGGACTGGCAGTGGTACTTTACGATGGCAGCCCACAATCAATTAGGTATCTATCCACGCACAAGCCTTATTAGTAATATTGGATTTGGAGAAGGTGCAACCCACACAACAGAATCTACTATACCAAAAACAGTATAGAGCTTGTGGAGAATTAGAGTTTCCACTACAACATCCTAAATATGTTGTACCTTACGAAAAGATTTGAAGAAGCTTTCTATCAAAAACAATAATACATTTAGAAACTCTGTGCTACAACTCATTCCATTCAACCTGAAAACGAAATTAAAAAAATGGATTAGAGGATAAAACATTTATTACTTAAATTAAATATGAAATTAAATATTCCTACCGCAAAAGGCAATTATTCCTATCGTTTTGTACCTATCTATCAAGGTATAAAACCTATTGACAAAGAAAAAAAGCAAAAAGAAAAATCTTTCATTGCTCAAAAAGAATATGTAACACACACCATTTAGACTTTATTCTTTTCTATGGTACACTCTTAGGGGCAATAAGAGAACAGGATTTTATTTCGCATGATGAAGACATTGATATTGCAATGCCTATCACGGATTTAGAACACTTTAAGAGTCTTCTATTTGTTTTTAAGAGAGAATGGTTTTGAAGTCGCACGTTTTGAAAGAAGAGGCCTCATGTCTATCATTCGTAATGGAGAATACATTGACATTTACTTTTTTTACACCTTATGCCGAAGACAATAGATTATCTACTTGCATATGTGAACTTTGTGAGGTAAAATATATCAATAATACAACACAAATGGAATTTCAAGGAGAAATGTATACCGTACCTCAGGACAGTGAGGAACTACTAAACTTCTTCTATGGAAAGGATTGGCGCACTCCTATCCCAATGTTTAATTTTAAAAATGAATAAGCTCGAACGAGTGAAAGCCTTTACTATACAATACATCAAGGCATTACTACCTGATGCAATAACTGAAACTATTCAAGATTATAAAAAAACAAAAAGAATAGAGTTTTTTTAAACAGAAAGCATATATTATACTGAACAACTAAATATTTTTAAAACTTATGCAAGCAATTATATTAGCAGCTGGAATGGGGAAACGTTTAGGCGAATACACTAAGGACAATACAAAGTGTATGTTACCTATTAATGGTGAACGTCCCATCGACAGGACACTAAAACAATTATCAAAGCTCAATATAAATCGAGTTATTATCGTCGTTGGCTATGAAGCTGATAACCTTATAAAACACATAGGCAAGCAATACGACCTATATTTTGAAATTGAATTTATTCATAACAATATCTACGATAAAACAAATAACATCTACTCTCTTGCTCTTGCTAAAGAGAAAAATGAAAGAAGACTTTATACACTTCTTATAGAATCTGATTTAATTTATGAAGAGGATATTCTAAGGATGGCATAGAAAAATCCTTATCCTAACATTGCCTTGGTAGCTAAATGGGAATCATGGATGGATGGGACTGTTGTACAACTTGATAGCAAGTATAACATTCTCAATTTTATCAACTCAAAAGCGTTCAGTTTCAAAGATACTCATTCCTACTACAAAACCGTAAATATCTATAAGTTTAGCAAAGAATTTACAACCAACAAGTTTATTCCTTTTCTAAATGCTTACTGTGAAACACAAGGAAAAAAATGAATATTATGAACAAGTATTACGTATAATATCTTTTTCTCAATTCAAAAAGATATCAAAGCATTACCTATTGGGAATAAAAATGGTACGAAATAGATGATATTCAAGACAAAGATATAGCAGAAACTATTTTTGCTAACGATGACGAACAGCTATCCAAAATGAATAAGCGTTATGGTGGTTATTGGCGCTTTCCAAAGATATTGGATTTCTGCTATCTTGTTAATCCGTACTTCCCACCTAAAAAAATGTTAGACGAAATACGTGCAAACTTCAATACACTTATAACAGAATATCCTTCCAGGAATAGAGGTAAACTCACTGCTTGCTGCTAAATATTTTCGGTATAAACCACGAACACATTGTTGTGGGTAATGGAGCTGCTGAACTTATTAAAAAGTTTAATAGAAAGTATAGAAGGCAAAATAGGAGTAGTTCTTCCAACATTTGAGGAATATTCTAATCGTTATCATCAAAAAGATGATATAATAAGCTATACTCCTAATAATAAGAACTTTTCTTATAATGCTTCAAATCTTAAAAACTTTTTTTGAAGATAAGAATATTAAAACATTACTGCTTATTAACCCTGACAATCCCTCTGGCAATTTTATACCAAAGCGTGAAGTTCTTGAACTTGCTACATGGGCAGAAAAAAAGAAAAAAATTAGATTTATTGTAGATGAATCCTTTGTGGATTTCTCTGACGATTACGCTACCAGTCTCTTCTTGATAATAAGACACTAGAAAAGTTCAAAAACTTTTTGTAATCAAGAGTATCTCTAAATCATATGGAGTGCCGGGCCTGCGTTTAGGAATATTGGCTAGTGCAGATACTAAAGTTATTGACCACATCAAAAAGATGTAAGTATATGGAATATCAATTCCTTTGCAGAATTTTATATGCAGATTTTCAATAAATATCGAGACGACTATAATACTGCTTGTAAATCCTTTTGTTGCTGAACGTAATCGTTTTTGCACACCAATTGCAGAAAAATTAGTTGGTTGAGAATAATTCCTTCACAAGCTAACTATTTTTCTCTGCGAGGTAAAAGTCTCCATACACGTCAACCGAAGTTGCAAAAATATTTATTAAAGGACTATGATATATTAATAAAAGACTGTAATAAAAAAAGAAGCTCTTAAAAACATGAATTATATTCGAATTGCAATTAGAAACGAAGTAGATAATAATCGCCTCATAGAAGCATGTAAACAATTGGAAAAATCTATATCCTAAACTCAAAGACTTTATATAAGTACTTAAGTGATATTAGAAACTGATTACTATACAGTCCATTCTCACGACAAGCTCGGGCATCCTCCTTCAATAGGAGCTTATGACTCTGAACGCCACTGGTACTTGCGCCCCCATTACGCATCGTGACAAAGTCCATATTAATATAATGTGCTTTGATTTTATGCACATGAAACATTCGGACTACCATTTCAAAAGTCGGCTCCTATTTTTATAATCAAGTTTATAAAAACCGACCCTTTCATATACCGCTTTGCGCACGTATAATGACGGATGGGCTGGCATAAAAACCAAAACGAAGCCAAAGGGGAGAAAACATCTTAGAAGAATAATAGCGAGTTATCTTGTCTGGTTCCTTGTCATGAATAAAATGTATATCACCATACACAGCCTCAACTGCTGCGTCAGAAAAAGGCTTTTATTAATCTTGACAAAACATCAGACGATGTAAAGTAATCATCAGAATTAAGAATTCCTATGACATCACCCGTCGCCATGGCTATTCCCTTATTCATAGCATCATAGATCCCATGGTCCTTCTCCGAAACCCACCTTACCGTATGTCTATCTGTCGTAGAAGCATAGTTGCGAATGATATCAACCGTCGTATCAGTCGAAGCACCATCCACAAGGATATGTTCTATATCATTGTAATCCTGACGCAAAACAGAGTCTAAGGTGTCTTGCAATGTTTTCTCACTATTATAAGTTGCCGTTATAATGGATATCTTCATATAAAAAAAGGCGGTAATATTTACCAAACTTAATGACAACAAAGTTACAAAAAAACACCCATAATCTACTTATTGTGGTAAGATTATTTAGCAATACAACCATTACCACATAGCTATTACACTTTTCTTACTCCCAGAATACAATAATATCATTATTATTGAGTTTAATTAAACATAAGAAAACTATCAACATGTCGATATATACATTAATAAGCCTTTTTGCTTTTTGCCATGAGTGCTGTTTGCGGATTCATTATAATTCCACAAATACTCTCATTTTGCAAGAAGAGAAAACTATATGACACTCCTGATGCCAGGAAAAATACACAATAGTGCTGTTCCTCGCTTAGGTGGTGTTTCTTTTATACCCAGCATGCTGATTGCTACCATCGTTGCCCTATTAGCATGGACCTACACAAGCAAAGGCAGCAAGATTGGTGTCAGCCCATGGAGCATCTTCTTTGGTGTGGGTGTCACTATTATTTATATAACTGGAGTCCTTGACGACATCTTTTGGAATGAGAGCAAAACTGAAACTTCTCATGCAAATTGTCGCTGCCTGCCTGTTACCAATATCCTATCTTTACATCAACAATTTCTATGGCTTCTTAGGTATCTATGAGATTCCTGCTATTATAGGAATGATATTAACGGTTGGCGTTCTGGTATTTATCATGAATGCCATCAACCTCATAGATGGTATTGACGGACTCTCTGCCAGTCTTACCCTCATTGCTTTATCTGGTCTTTTCTATATCTTCCAACGCGAACAAATATGGGTCTACTGCATCCTTATTGCGGGACTGATGGGTGTGCTAATTCCTTTCCTCTACCATAACCTCTGGGGAAAAACAGGAAAAGAACCAAAAGATATTCATGGGCGATTCTGGTAGCCTGACAATTGGCTATATCCTTGGCGTACTGCTTATTAAGTTCTGTATGCACAACCCAAGAGTTATGCCTTATCAGAAGGGAGCAACCCTCCTTTCTGTGACTCTTCTCCTCGTAGCCACCTTCGATGTGTTCAGAGTCATCATCGTGCGAATCCTACACCGAAAAACCACTTTTCAAAGCTGACAAAAATCACATCCATCATAAGCTGATGCGAGCAGGATTATCACAACATCAGGCATTGATTAGTATTATTGCGCTATCAATTATCTTTATCATCATCAACCTTTCTCTCTTCAATCAACTTCTTGTGACATGGATTATTGCGATTGACATTATTATCTATATCGCCTTCCACCATACGCTCAACTTCTTTATAAGAAGAAGAGGTGCACTTCCGTTTACGGAGTAAAGGAAAAAGAAACCTATTCTATATACACAACAAAAGGCAGGCGAACACCCTGCCTTTTTATTATTTTCTAATCATAATCTCTGAAAGTATTATCCCCAATCGGTTATGAGAAAAACTTTCAGAATTTATCAAAAACAGAGTCTGACAACCCCGTCATTTAATATCATCTTCCGCCCATCGACCTTTTCTATACGAAACGCTGGCGCAAGACTTTTAACGCCATAAGCCGCCATTGTCGTTTCATAATTCGTCAGCGGATGGTCACCATTCTCACGATCATATCGATAAGGGCTATTCATCGTCAACTGACTGTTGTCCTTACGAAAGCGATAGAGATACCAGCTATGCTTACCCTCCTTATCCTCTAACACGAGCAATCGTGCTTGAAACGACCAGAATATCAACTGATTACTCAAATCTTCTTTCGTCCCTGTGGATAATGTTTCAACCCCAACGAGATGCCACATTCCCTCCATACTGCCTGCCTCATTATCCGTCTCAAAGGAACAAGAAGAGACGAAAAGGGTCAGAATTGGTAAGACTAAAAATAATCTTTTTATACTTTTCATTTTCTATCTTCGTTCTGTTTTTCACCATTAAAAAACTATTTCCATTCCAGCAAAACCACATTTTCGTTAATGTGAGTTGAGCTCCGTAATTATTTCCACCGAGGATTGTGCCAAAGTCAGCCCCTATACCCACTCGCACATCAACACCTCTCAGCCATTCAGGCATCTTGTGTCCTTGAAGCTTGTAAGTAGCCCTCACCCATAAGGCTCACATTCTGCTGTTTCTTCTTATAAGGCTGTTCGTACGTACCTAATCCCTCCTGCCACGTAGCGAGGAAACGCCACTTAAACAACTCTGTCGGCCGACCGCTCAGTCCAACGTGAAAACCCACAAAAACGATTATTATCAAAACGGATTGTTCCATCCTCATTGTAAATCGGCGAACGATAGAGCGGGTTGCCCATCGCCCTGTCCCCAATGCTGATAGCCCGCAGAATATAATGGTTGTAGTAGTTGTCCCTTCCGCCGATATGGTCGGCTATCGTTATCGTGCGATCATGATAGATTGGGCCACTCTGATACTTTGAGTATAAATATTCGACAACTAACGTATTCAACCAGTTGTCTGGTTTATAACGATATTCAAAAACCCTAACATCCAATCCTTAAAGTCGTAAAACCAAGTAACGACGCTGCTTCTTCATCATCCACTCACTACCTTCGCCATATCCGTCATAATCGAGCTGGAAGCATAGACGAATGGTCCTCGAAAAAAACTTGTCGGCATAAAACGAAAAACCATTCCAGTCGCCATCATAGTTGAAGCGCATCACCCAACTACCCAATTGGTCGCCCTGCACATTCTGATAGGTTGTCCCACCCTTATCGGCACCACCCGGAAGAAAGGCGTTCCAGAAGTCGCGCACTCCATGCCCATTCTCTGAAACCCTCATTCCGCCTTGTCCGTCAGGCAGATAAGACGTTCCACCGAAGAGGCTAACCATCTCCAACCCCATCTCCAACGACCACGGACAGAACACTTCTTCATTTCCCACTTTCAAGTAACCTGCCTTAGAATGATAGAGACCACGGTCGGTATATTTCGACTGCTTAGCCGTGAAGTCATGCTGCCAATTCTGGTCAGTCATCATTCCGTAAGCAACGTGTCCTTTGAAGTGTAACCAACCCTTCGTAAGGGGTAGCGTCCAATAGTCCGACAAAGCCAAACGCACCTGTGGTACGGGACGAGCATTGATACCCAAGGTCTGCGAACCCGAACTAAGTTCATTGTCCTTCAGTTGCATCGGCTCTTCCTTAGCACCGACGGTTAGCGTTCCGTGCAACCATCGTCCTTCCACGTAAGCCTGCTGTACAATAGCCTTACTGCTGTAATGGAAAGGCAGAACCAAGTCTAATCCATAGCCTAAAACCGAACTTCCGTTCTTCATCCACACTCAGCGAGCGTTCTATCCCACCACGCACATAGCCGTTCGCTGCCTCCAACGAACTGAGTCCATACTTATTGGCATTAAGCCATAACGGAGTTTTTCCCTTTTGAGAAACTACCCTGCATTTCCACCTTATACTCTAAGCCTTTTAAGGGCTGTAACCTTGACGTGTCACGTCGCACTGGCTCCTGATATTGGGCCTGCATTGTTGAGGTTATCAATAAGACAAACAAGGTTGATAAAAAAATCCTCATCTTTATAAAAATTAATATCAGTTACAAAGATAATAGAAAAAAATCGACAAATTGTTATTTTCTTATCTATTAATTTGGATGGAAAACCTAAATTATATATACTATGCAACATAGTACAAACATCTAAATCAAAAAAATTATGAGACCTTCTTTTTTTCTATTATTATTTTTATGCTGCTCTTGTTTTCGGGCTGTTCTACGTCACCATCTATTGACGATAATAATCCAAAACAAAATCTGCATTTTATATAAACCTGTAAAAAAAGGTTCTATAAAGGTTCTACCTTCTGGTGTTTCTGTTCTTAAGAAAAACGGAAAAATATTATTTAGGAGGAGATGTTATACTTACTAAAGCACAATTAGAAAATTTATCAAAGTATGGTTCTTTATACAAGCCGAGATTCTATTTCTCTCGCTACCTCTCTGATACCAGTAACTAATATGCCCATAAGAAACAATAAAGCTACGAGAGGTGTAGGATTAATCCCTATAGATCATCTACATGCAACGATATGGGCAATGCCTAGATATGTTTATGACCAGAGTTTATCTCCTAGACAGCGTGCTTTAATTAAACAAGCTATTCTTAACATACAATCCAAAACTAATGTTAGATTTTTTTCAACGCTATAGGTTTACCAACTCGTGATGATAACCTAAATTACGATTTTCCATATATAAATTTTCGATATATAGGAGAAAGTGATTTTAGTAACTCCATGGTTGGATGTGTAGGTGGGAAACAAGATATAAATTTAGCTGATTTTGCTTTTTGAAGGATTTTGACACAGGAGTTATCGAGCATGAGATTTGCCATGCATTAGGAATGTATCATGAACAATCTAGATCAGATAGAGATAACTATGTTACAATAAACTATTCTAATTTGACCGAAATTGGGAAACTGGAATTCCAAAAAATAACCGAGAATTATCAAATAATAGGAGAGTATGGATTTAATTCTGTTATGGGTTATAACTCTTTTACAGGTTCTAAAAAGTACAGTAAAAAGACATTAATAAACCAATGTATACAAAAAAAGATGGGACTAATATAGAACAAGGTAGAACCTTATCAGATACAGACAGAAAAATGGCTAAATTATTTTTATCTTCCTTATATTGCTCGCACTGACGACTATTTAGAATTAGACCGCATTGTATATAACAGAAATAATGAAAGACTTTCTGAGGAAGAAAGAATTCGATTACAAGCAAGATTAAACCATGGTAATCCAACTCCGCCTAAAAATGGTCGAATAAAAATGACCTGTAAATTCTCTTGCCATAATTATCTATCTACGAATCACAATACATAAAGAGTTTATATGACAAAAAGTATGCTTATCTTAGAGTCATTTTCTCTTATATGACAAAAATTGCTTTAAAAATCTCCCATTCTCCTTTTATTTCTTAGGAGAATGGGTTTTTATAAAGTCTTGAATGAAGATCTTTTCTTCTTTCCATACTGATTCCCTTGTATAGGTTCAATTTTTGTCTTTAAATCTGCATTGAGTGATTTGACCCTACGATTTCTAAATTGAAGTTACATATACTATCATTATAATATAGATAGAAAGTGAATGAAAATTTACAAATTTAATGTAGGGAATAGGCTTAAAAGCGAGTCCTTTTACGCATACATAAAACCACATGTTATCAAGCAGTTGCAAAGAGGGAATTCCAAAGATACCTAATAAGGTCCTCAAAGGAGCATTAATAAGACTCAAAAGATGCCCTTCTGCAAGCCAGAAGGGCATCTTTTGCAAGCCGTTTGATAGTCTTTATAAAAAATCGGCACGTGAAAAAAATTGGACAAAGAAGATTATATCCCAAAAACATTACCCAGCAAGACAAAACCATTCGTTATAGCCCTCTCATAATCAGAAAAACTGTTTATTGAGTCAGTATTCGCAACGTTTTTACATCCTATTTTATAGCCGAACGCATATAAAAACTATTAATAAATCGTATTTTTATATTAGATATGATATAATTTAAGAAAAAAACTTGTAACTTTACATCCGAAGTAATATAATTTATATGGAAAGAACAAAACTATCGATGGTTGTAAAAGTCTTTGCGCAAGCAATATGGTCTTACGCAAGAAGACCTTGCGATGAAGTCAGGAGTAGGATTATGCTTCGTTCGCAATGTGGAGCAAGGAAAGCAAACACTAAGGATGGATAAAGTAAATCAACTCCTTGATTTGTTCAATTACGAACTTACGCCCGCAAAGAAACAATAAGAACTGAAAGAATCCATAGAAACTTATTTTCCTGTCATTGCCGTCATCACCTTTGAACATGTAATCGTTTAATTTTCACACGATTACACGAATTGTTAAAAGTGACAGCAACTTAAAAACTAAAACTAAACTATATAAATAAGGTGAGATTTTAGGTCGTTATATTGCTCCAAAACACATGTTTAGGGAAACTCCCCACCATATGGGGAAATCCTTTTCAGATGTCTATTTTTTTCTTCGTTCCTTTGCAAAGTGAAAGTTAGGGAACGCTTTACGAAGCACACCAAAACTGGAATAAAACATAAAAAGAAAGGTAACGATTATGAGAAAGATAGCATTAACAATCATTGCATTGCTCATAGTTTGTGGCACATCAATCAACGCGATGAGTTATGAACAAGCAAGAAGACAAGCCCTCTTTCTGACAGACAAGATGGCATACGAGCTTAATCTGAACGAGGCACAATATGAAGCTGCCTACGAAATTAATCTGGATTACCTAATGAATGTCAACACGATAGACGATGTCTACGGAATATATTGGGCACATCGAAATACCGATTTGAGCTATATCCTCTATGATTGGCAATATCGTGCATACGTTGAAGCAACATATTTCTACCGCCCACTGAGATGGGACGCAGGCTACTGGCGATTTGGCATTTATGCTCGCTATCCACGCCGCGACTATTATTACTTCGGCAGACCGAGCTTCTATAACGTCTACAACGGAGCCCATAGTTGGCGAGTGAATGGAGGAAGAAGCTGGTATAATGGTAGAGAACTCTTCTACGGAAGAGAATACAACAGCGAGTATGGAATGAGAGACTACTACCTGCGTGGCGACTACAACAGAGGTGCTGACTACTATAACAATAGTCCGACCTATCAAAACGACCGCCCTCGTAGCTTTGGCAATCAGCAACGTGGCAACTTTGATGCATCACGTTACAATGACTACTATACTCCGAGAGAAAGTTCTACACGAACAACGGTGACAAGACCAAACAACGGCAGTAGCTTTGGAGGAAGTAGGAGTTATGGCAACGCTACAAGGACTTACGAACCCAGTCGTTTTTACAATGCACCAAGCAGCAACTTTGGTGGTGGCAGCTCATCCTTCGGAAGCAGTCGGTCGAACAATAACAACAGTTCAAACGGAGGTAGCTCATTCGGCGGACACAGATAAAGATATTAAGACATAATACATATAGACATTGATTCAATTTAGGTTTAAATACTAAGGACTAAGGTAAATAATTAGCTATTTAAGGCCATAAAGATTGTTTAGCAGTTTGAAAACATTGTGAGTAAAAACTGTATTCAGGCCAAATTAGAATTGTAACAAAGAGAGTTATAAAGATGAAGGAGAAGGGTTTCACGTGATGTGAAGCTCTTCTTCGCTTTTTGGGGGTTAATTGCCCAATAAGGCTTATAATTCTATCACTCTAACCTCAGCATTACTCATTGGTCTCAGCTCACTCATCTCCTTACCATAATAAACACACTGAATGGCTTTATTAATGATACCATGCCCAACAGCAAGCACCTTCTTTTCAGGGTATTCTTCCTTCAACCATGCAAGAAATTCCTTGGCACGAACCTTCAAAGCATCCAAACTTTCTATATCATCAGGCCATAAAGTTGGGTCATTTAGATTTGCCAAATTCGGAATATACTGTCCCGTAAACGAACCCCAATCACGTTCGCGAAGCAGTGGTGTTGTCGTAACCGCTAACCCATGCGGTCGAGCTATTCGTTCGCAGGTCTGAATGCTGCGTTGCAAATCGCCTCGAAAAGAAAAAGCATCTATCAGCTCATCCTTCAATCGTTCTGCAAGTTCCTCAGCCTGACAAACACCATTCTCATTCAGCTCTCCCTGCGTCTGTCCTTGCATAATGCGATTAACATTGTCGAAAGTTTCCCCATGCCTAACTAAATACAATGTCGTCATAACTCATTATTTTTTTAATATGCAAAAATAATAAAAAAAGTCGAAGACTAAAAACGTTGGAATAGAGATTATTTTGTAATTTTGCACTTATGAAAGTACTTCAATTTTTCGGCCATAAGGGCTATTATCGTATTAGTGACAGGTTTCCTCCTCGTAAAAATATCGTGAGGAAACAATGACGTGGATGACCATCACCGTGGGTGTACTCTTCCTACTCTCAGGACTCATTTCTTGCATAGCTTACTACTTTGAGAAGGAGCGAGTAGCTAAGAAAGCTGCAAAAGCAGAACTGCAAGAAGAAAGTCGTAAGTCGCCTTCTTTCCCTATTACAGGCATCGGCAGTTTAGCCTTGGGAGTCATCCTTGCCATCATACCTAACACATTCATTACGTGGGTGGTTTATATCCTTGCAGCATTGCTCATTCTCGGTGCTGTCAATCAGTTTATGAATCTCGGTCGGTCACGCCAGTACGCTCGTGTTCCGTTCTATCTTTGGCTCTTCCCAACAGTCATCTTGGTGGTAGCCATTCTGCTAATTAGCAAACCAATAGAAGCAGCCGCACTCCCACTGTTGGTTATCGGATGGACCTTTATGTACTATGGTGTCTTAGAGTTCGTCTTTATTATCCGTATGTACTTTTATCCGCAAAGCCTATAATAAGGCGGAAGAGGCAAAGATTGTGACAGGCAACAAGCTAATTACAGACGACATCGAGGATGCGGAGATTGTAGAAGAATAGCCCATGCACTTCTGTCGTTACGCCTCACCCATCGGTATTCTATTGATTGGCGAGGAAGAGAGTGCTATCGTTTATTGCCAATGGGAAGACACGATTGACAAACGATTGATAGCCACATGGAAGGAAGACAAAGAACAGCTAAACGCATTACTGACAGAGACTTGCCATCAGCTAACTGAGTATTTCGTGGGAAAGCGAAAGGTTTTTCGACCTACCCATACGCCTAAACGGTACGCCCTTTCAGCAACTTGTTTGGAAGGGTTTACAACAAATCCCATACGGCAACACATGCTCCTACGCTGATTTAGCACGTCTGGTTGGTCGTCACCAAGCCGCCCGCGCCGTAGGTAATGCCAATAATCATAATCCACTAATGATTATCATTCCCTGCCATAGGGTTGTGACAAGCAGTGGAAAGTTGGGAGGATATGCAGGAGGAGTAGACCGAAAAGCGTGGTTATTGGAAAAAGAAAGAAGGTAAATAAAAAACACTATCTTGATACACCTTGCGTTTTGAAGTATTCCTACAAAAGGAGGTAAACACCTATCGTGGTGTTTACCTCCTTTTTGATGTCCGATTGAGGCTTAGAAGAAAGGCTCAAAACTACAATTATTCTGTTCGATCATTACACCTCTGTCGCCCTACAATACTGGTCGTAAAGCCATTGTTTTTTTGTTCGTCAATAGTCAGCAGACTGTTGTCGAGTTCGAGAGCGTCCTCTGCCTTGCGGAGGGGCGAAGTCTCACGATGAGAGTCAATATAGTCACGTTCTTGTACGTTTTTAAGTATATCCTCAAAGTCCGCTTCCATTCCTTTCGCTTTCAACTCGTCGTAACGTCTTTGCGCACGCACCTCGGCCGATGCAGTCACAAAGATTTTAAGTTCAGCTTTAGGGAAGACCACCGTACCGATGTCTCGTCCGTCCATAACAATCCCTTTCTCCGCTCCCATCCGCTGTTGCTGTTCGACAAGTGCTTTGCGCACAAAAGCAAGCGTGGCGATAGGACTAACGAGAGACGACACCTCCATCGTACGGATGTCGTTTTCAACGTTCTCGCCATTGAGGTAGGTCATAGGTCGTCCCGTTTCCTTTATTCAATTGAAAAACTAATGTTGATATTCTTCATTTGTGCTTCCAACTCCTCTTCACGGATTGTTCCGTCAGCATTAAAGAGGTTGTTGCGAAGAGCATAGAGCGTTACGGAGCGATACATTGCACCCGTATCAACATAGATATAGCCAATCTCCTTAGCCAAGTCTTTTGCCATCGTACTCTTTCCACATGATGAGAAGCCGTCGATAGCGATGGTTATTTTCTTCATATAATTTATTCAAAAAAATTAGTAATTCATAATGATGATTACCATTGCATGAGATGTTTATTGCAACACATATTTTATGTAATCATCAACATTCAACACCTAACATTCAACACCCAACATTCAACACCTAACACCCAAAAGGTAATCATCAACACCCAACATTCAACACCCTAACACCCAACACCAAACACTCTACACACATTCTCATTTGTTTGTCGTGCAAACTCAGCTTCGTCAACACCATAGCAGGCTGCAAGAGTGCGCATTACCTCAACGATGAACGCACTCTCGTTACGTTTCCCACGATGAGGAACGGGAGCCATGTAGGGGCTATCGGTTTCAAGAACAAGGCGATCGAGTGGAACAGCGGCAGGCAAGTCCTCACGTAGATGACTACTCTTGAAAGTTGATACTCCACCAACGCCAAGTACAAATCGGTCAAGACGAAGGAAGGCTTCGGCTTCCTTTTGATTGCCCGTAAAGCAATGAAACACACCACCTGGCAACTCTTTCTCGTACGGACGCATGATGTGTAACATCTCGTTTTGTGCCTTACGACAATGAATCATCAGCGGAAGACGTGTTTCTATGCTCCATTTCACAGCCTCTTCAAAGGCTGCAAGCTGCTCCTTCTCATACTCACGAGTCCAATAGAAATCGAGCCCTACCTCTCCAATAGCCACGATATTTTCGCCTGGCTTGACTATTCCCTCTGCCTTTTGACGGAGTAAGTATTTTATCTTCTCATACATCGCATCTAACACTTCGCGCCAATCTTCGCGCACCTCCTCTGGTTGCAGTCCTATCATGGGATAGCATGTATCTGAATACCGCCGACAAACTGCCAGTACGGTATCAACTGATTTGAGGTCGATTGCTGGTAGGAAAAAATCTTTCCTACGCCTGCACTACGTGCTCGACTGATTACGTCCGAGAGGTCGTCTGCGAAGTCTTCTACATCTAAATGTGCGTGGGTGTCTATTATCATTGGGTGGTGGGTGGTGGGTGATGGGTGGTGGGTGATGGGTGATGGGTGGTGGGTGATGATGAAGTGTTTATTGGGCGTTGGGTGTTAAAAAGTTGGGTGTTGATGATTTTTGGATGACAGGTCTTGACGAGTAGTATTTCTCAGCAATCAATGCACCTATTTAACTTTATCCTAACCTTATCCTATTTTGCCTCCATCCCCTTTCGGGGAGGGTCGGGGTGGGGCTTTATCCTATTTGCCTCCCTCCCTTTACTTCCCTTCGGTCAGTGACCGTTGGTTCGGAGGGTCGGGGGTGGGGCTTTTTACCACTTCCTATGCAGCATCTTCTGTGCATACGCTAACAATTCAGCTTTGCGCTCATCAGGTAAGTTTACTGCATCAAGGTATTTGTTGGCTTCATCAAAATAGAAGTTGATGCGCTCGATAGCCATTTTGTCTACACCAATATTATTATATAATCGTGTGACAGCAGCGACCTTCTCTTCATGATTGAAACTCTTACAGCCAATCCATTTCTCTAACTCTTTACGTTGCGGGCGTTCGCCTTGTTGAAAGCATTAATGAGCATGTAGGTCTTCTTGTTACTGATAATATCGCCACCTATCTTCTTTCCAAACACTTTTGGGTCGCCGTAAACGTCAAGATAGTCGTCTTGAAGCTGGAAGGCAAGCCCCATTTGTTCGCCAAACTTATAGAGATTTTCTATATCCTCCGAAGGAGCGTCAGCAAGGATAGCACCAATCTTCATCGCACAAGCAAGCAATACACTTGTTTTCAGACGAATCATCTCAATGTATTCAGCCTCTTTTACGTCATTACGATTCTCAAACTCCATATCATATTGCTGCCCTTCGCCTATCCTCAAGTGCGGTCACAGTGAAGAGACGAAGCACCTCACGGAGATACTTTACTATCACACTTTTCCATTCTTTCAAACGCCAACACGAGCATTGAGTCGCCTGACAAGATGGCTGTGTTAGCATCCCAACGCACATGAACGGTCTGCTGACCACGTCGAAGTGGTGCGTCATCCATCAAGTCATCGTGCAGGAGAGTATAGTTATGATAGGTTTCAAGAGCGCAAGCCAGTGAGAGTATTGACTCAGGGTCGTCCTTAAACAGATTGTAAGAAAGGAGCATCAGCGTAGGACGTATGCGTTTCCCACCCAGTGAGAGAACGTATTTAATCGGATCATACAAGCTTTGTGGCTTGCGATCATACGTGAGGTTGTCTATATACTCGTTTACTTTACGTAGAATTTCGTCAGCAGTGTACATATAGAATTGAAGTTAAAAAGTTATGGTCTTAATTATTTTAAGAAGTCGTTCTGATTGCCCCTTAGCTTTATGAGAGCTGGAAGACAAATGGGATTTCAACCAACGAACGGCAGGGGTTTATTGCGCTCAATGCCAGGTTTCCACTTACCCATTGTCATGAGGACACGCTGCGCTTCATCGTTAAGAATAGCTTCCTTGCCACTCTTTATTTTGATATCATCTACTGTCCCATCGGCATTGATGATAAAAGTGATGTTCACCATACCTTCGATTTGTCTTTCCTTGGCAAGAGCAGGATACTGCAATGTCTTTGTAAGCCACTTCATAAACTCCACCCATCCACCTGGAGGTGTTGGCGTTTGAGATAATATTCGTTTGCTTACTTTGTCGTCATAGCGTTCGACAACCTTGTCAGAAGTGTCGTCAGTCATCTTCTCCATCTCCTTCTTCGCCTCTTCCTTCACTTTCGGCGGTTCAGGAGTAGTGGTCACCATGGGCATAATGATGGTTTCGTCATTCACTTGTGGAGCACCTGTCTTCTCATCGTTCGAGTTCATACTTCCTGCGTCGTGTGGGGTAACCTTCTCTGGTATGTCACGGCGTTTGAGGTTGAGTAGGGTCCTCCATAGTTGGCTTCTTATCTTCCTGCGTCTTAGCAAGATTTTTGCTGGTCGATGGCAGGGTAGCATATCCATATCGTGAAGAGTAACGTCTTTGATGACCTTAGCATCAGCCGACTCGTCGCCACTTGCTGCGGAATTGTATTCAATAGCTACAAAAAGAGATAACGCAACGATGAGTCCCAAGAGGAAACCAACCCATCGCTTATTCTCTAAATCAGCTCTATTTGTCTTTTTTTATTTCCAAGATAAGATATACTAAACACCCTTTTCTGCCGTTATATTATGGATAACGAACAACTGAATGCAATGTTATAAGTTGCAACGACAAAAGTAATAAGATATTCGGAAAAAGATGTAACTTTGCCGAGAAATTAATTTAGATTAAATGAAAAAGCTCCTTTTTACCCTCCTGTTTGCACTTTTTTTCGATGCTTATACAAGCACAGGAGAGTCAAACTGAATATAATTTCCTACGTCTACCCGTGAGTGCTCACGCTGCTGCTTTGGGCGGAGAGAATATCACCATCATTGAAGACGACCCTTCGCTGATGTTCTCTAATCCTGCCTTGGCTTCTTCTGTAAGCGATAAGACGGTGGGCATTAGCTATATGAATTATATGCACGGAGCTAACTATATGGGTGCGTCCTATACCAAGGCACTTGGCGAGAAGGCTACGCTTGCTGGCGGTGTGCAGTATATGAGTTATGGACGTATGAAGGAGGTTGATGCAAACAATGTGCAAACGGGTTCGTTTAATGCCAGCGAGATGGCTATTGAGGCTATTCTTGCCTGACGAATTGGCACCCAACCCTAATGGGTGGAATTACTGCCAAACTCATCACTTCCCACATTGCCAATTACAGTTCAATGGCGGTGGGTGTAGACCTTGCGCTGAATTGGTATGAACCCGAAAGACAATGGTCGGTGTCCTTGGTCGGTAAGAATCTCGGTGGACAAATCAAAGCCTACGAGGAGAATTATGGTAAGATGCCCATCGACCTACAAGTGGGTGTGAGCAAAACCTTTGAGGCTCTTCCTATCAGAGTGTCTGCAACCATGGTTGACCTTACCCATAAACCCTTATCTCTCAGCCATCATCTCTGCCTTGGAGCTGAGGTCCTGCTGTCTGAAAGTATATGGATTGGCGGTGGGTACAACTTTCGCAAAGGTGAGGAAATGATCATCGGCAACAACGACGAGGCAAGCGCACATGGTGCTGGATTTAGCCTTGGAGGAGGTATCAACCTCGAACAATTCAAACTAAACCTTGCATGGGGAAAAATACCATGCGGCCAGTAGTTCGATATTAGTCATCTTAGCCTACTCCTTCTGAGGCTCTCTTCCTGAACCCAAAGCTATCAATAGATTACAAGACTTATAATTCTTGCTTTGTAGATTATTTCTTAACAGATTATATTTACTGTGTCAGATGACTATACTTTGCAAGAAGGCAACCAATATTATAAAATGAAGGTGTATCAAAATAGGCTATTCTATTCTTGATACACCTTTATTATTATCGTTTCAGACGAGGTCTTCCTCTCTTCCTTGGCTTAGTAGCCAAATGCCTCTCTCTAATCTTTTCTAAAGCCTCTTCCTTCTCCTTAGCACGTAGCTTAGACAAGCGTTCTATCATAACATCAAGTTCCGCTGTCAAATCCCTGAAACGAACAAACTCCTCCTCGTTCTCAAACAGTCTGCTAACCATACATGATGGTATGTCCTTTAATTTCTCTTGTATCTCTTTACCACGTTCAGTTAGCGACACGAAGGTTTCTCTACCATCATCCTCTCCTTTCACGCCTCTACCCAACCGAGATTGGCCATACGCTGAAGAAGTGGTGTCATTGTGTTTGAATCAAGATAAAGACGTCGTGCAAGTCCCATTACTTTCTGGTGGTCCTCCTCCCATAACGCCATTAATACGAGGTATTGAGGATAGGTGAGCCCTAAGCTATCTAACATTGGAAAATAACTTTGGGTAACTAATCGGCTTACCGTGTATAATTTGAAACAGAGTTGTTTCTCAAGTCTTAACTGATTGTATACCATGCCTATAATTTTATCCTTTATTGATAACGACGAAATCATGAAATAATTTCTCGACCTTATTGCTACCTGAAAAATATAAATTTATGCAAAGATACAACTTTTTGTATTTATTACAAACACCAGTATAGGATTTTTAATATTTATTATAAACTTCGACGCCCGCTTTTAGGCTTTCAAAACCTATTAAACAAGTTTTTTTGTATTGCGAATTATCCTTACAAAACCAGAAACGTCTACTGAATTGGAACTTATTACAGCACCTTCCATTCACATGTGTAACTATCTGAAACAATGCGGGTTAGACTTCTACACCAAGGATGTGCATTAGTAGGTTCTCAAAAGGGCATTAAAGGGAGTGCAACTAACGTTCTTTTCACGTGCAACTAACGCCCTTTTCATGTCATAAAGAGCATAGATAGAAATTCTGAATATGAAAAAAACAACAAAAAGGCAGTTATAATCGAAATAATTCTTCTATAACTGCCTGATATTATTTATTAACATTTGACTTACTTATTCAAAGTAGTAAAGGAAGGTTGCAACACCTTCGAGTGCTGGTTTACGTTCGCCTTCGATTTCGATTTGGAACTTAATTCCAGCCTTGCAGATACCACGAAGATTTTCAATGCTGTCAAGTGTAGCAACAAGACGCACACGTGAGTTGACGAGAACAGGGCGACCGAAGCGCATCTTGTCCATGCCATAATTAACCATCATTTTAAGGTTGTGAACCTCGATAACCTCCTGCCACATGTGTGGAAGTAGTGACAGTGTGAGGTAGCCATGTGCTATCGTACTCTTGAATTGACTCTCTACTGCTGCACGTTCTGTATCAACATGTATCCATTGATGGTCAAGTGTTGCATCAGCAAAGAGGTTTATTCTCTCTTGGTCCACGAGTAACCACTCGCTTTCTCCCAGCTTCTCACCCAGTCGGGCAGCAAGCTCTTCGTAATTGTTTACTATTAATTTTGCCATAGTTTTTTTGTTCTATGTTATTCTTACTTTTTGATCTCGTATGATTGCTCTGTGGACACCTGCTCTTTCGCTTATATATATCATAAGGTGAAGAAGAGGCTATTACTTTCATCGCACAAAAATTACGAAAAAGATTCTAATTGACAAAAATATAGTTTAGCGGACAATAATAAAAAAAGCCCTATATGACAAAAATGTGTATTAGAATATCGGAGCACTTTTGCCTTCCTATATCCCTACACACATTCTCTTTTTTTATCTCTTATTCAAACTTCAATTCGCCGAAGAAGGCAGGGGCAATGGAAGTCGGGTGAAGGCAAAGCAATTGGATTCCCATGAAAGGAAATGAGGTTGT